>AMWB02111166.1_pt1 | contig 15270 bp, 14 predicted proteins | sample 200311 | NCBI WGS metagenome assembly AMWB02 (sample SAMN02737377, study PRJNA173069) | bioreactor metagenome | biome: anode biofilm in microbial fuel cells | place: USA: California | collected 2010-12-16 | reverse complement strand
TGCGAAAGGTTTGTTTGAATCTGTCCTAAAGATACCTGGGCATCAAGTACATCAAGGTTTTTAGCCTCGCCGTTATCATAGCTGATCTTTGCTATCTCTAACGCTTCCTTAGCCTGTCCGACATTGTCTTTCTGGGAATTAATCACTGCCTCTGCCTGTTTTAAATCAAGGCAGGCCTGGCGCACATCCACAGCGATCTGCTCAACCAGGTTCTCCTTGGTCAAAACCGCCTGATTATAGCGGACCTTTGCTGCATCTACCTTGGCTTTAGTAGAAAACCCGTCAAATACCGCTAAAGAAAAGGTCAACCCGACATTCCAGTTATTATGCGACTTATTAATCATATTGCCCCAATTATTGGAACGAAAATCATATCCTGCGTTCGCGTTGATCTGCGGCCGCCAGCCGGATTTTGCCATCTGCACTGACCATTTACTGATATCAATACCCAATGTCCTTAAGGCCATCTCCGGTTTATTGAGATAAGCCTGTTTTAAGAAATCATCCTCCTTGATATCTATCAACGCATAACTAAGCTGCTTATCCGTTACCTCTAAAGCCTGCTGTTGTTTAAAACTAAGAAGTTTTTTCAACTCCGCCTTAATAAGCTCAACCGCGTTCTTTGCTTTTACCAGCTCCGGCATAGTCAGCGAAACCTGGACGCTTGATTGTAACAGGTCAAATCTTGAGGATAAGCCCTGAGCATACCTGTTTTCTACATCTTTATAATGGTCCTTGGCATTATCCGTAAGCTCCTGGGCGATCCTCTCCGTATCATAAGCAAGCAACAGGCCGTAATAAAGGCGCTTTGCCTCAAATTCAATATCCAGCTTCTTAGCGCGCAAGGTTTCTTCGGATGCCTTAAGGCCAAGTTTTGCCTGGCTTAAATTAGCGGTATTAAAGCCTCCGTTATAAATTACCTGGCTTAAGCCAGCACCCAGCGAATTATCATTCTTGTATCCGGTGAATACTCCCGCGTCTTTTTTACCGCTTACTACAGTAGGGGCTACGGCCCCATTACGCGTATAGCCGGCATTAAGATCAAGCTGCGGCAAAAACTCGCTTCTTGCTCCCAGGATATCTGCCCGTGAAATCGCAAGCTCCTGCTCCTGTATCTGGATATCTATATTATTTTTAAAAGCGGTAAGTATGGTATCGCGCAACGATAGCGGGCTGTCCTGTGCAGAAATTAATCCCCCGCAGGAAAAGAATAATACCAGAAAGATGCAGGCCGTCTTAGAAACGATGCTTTTTAATTCATTATATATGGGGCTCCGGGTGTTAACCCTGAAAAACCTGGCATTAGCCTTATATTCGCTTAAAAGCAAACCATCCTTATAAAGGTTATTCAAGGTTCTTTGGAATACCCCGGGTTTTTTGCCTAATTTCCGGCCTATCTCCTGGATATAGAATTGGCTCGCGGGGTGGTCGTAAAAAAGTTTAAGCAGTTTAAGTTTATTCTTGCTTAACAGCCTCATTTCAAATAACTCCTATATGCATAACACATATGAATATATCTATTAGCATATTAATATATTCTTATGTATATAATCATATACTTTATGCATATAATGTCAAGCAAAAAAACAGCCTTGGCGGCCGCTTATTGAGAATAAGCTGTTCTTGATCTCCGGTATGGCTATATAAGTATTTGCTATACTAAAGACAAATACTTGTGAATTATATAATTCTCTTTTTTCTGACTTTTTTCTACTTTTAAAGGTTAGTTATATTAACTGCGGTTAATTAATGCGAAGTCTTATCTTTATGTGGTGCATTTCAGTCCGACAATATTTTATACCTTGGATCAACACAGATGCACTACGTCTTCGGCATGATAAAGCGAAAAGAATAATAACATGTAATCTCTTAAATGTCTTGTGATCAGGAAATTGTTTTTTATATGTTCACGGCCGTTTTCCCCCAGTTTCCTGGCGTATTCGGGGCTGCTCAAGAGTTGTTTTATGGCAAAACTTGCCCCTTCAACAGAATGGCATAACAACCCTGAATATTTATGTTTTATCTGCAAAGGAATACCGCCTACATTTGAAGCTACAACAGGCTTTGCTTTCCATAGCGCTTCAGACACAGTCAAACCAAATCCCTCTTTAAGTGATTTTTGGACAATTACATCCGATGCCCTTTGCAGCGCATTAACCACTATATCATTTTGAGGCAATAATAAAATATGGATATCCGGGTCATTCTTGGCTTTTTCTTTAACTTCCTCCAAAACCTTAAATCCTTCCGGGTCATCCTCCGCGGTGCCGCCGGCCAATATCAGCTGGCAATCGATATATTTCTTTACCTGCAAATACGCTTCAATTACGCCCACGGGGTCTTTCAAGCGGTCAAAACGCGATACCTGCGTAATGATCGGCTTATCTCTTTTAATATCATATTTCCTCAGTACGGAATCAACCGTTTCAAGCGGCAATTCTTTGTTTTTATCGCTTAAAGGGTCGATAGAAGGAGGTATAAGAAATTGCCTGATGGGTAACTTTCGCGAAAAAGCAGGGGCAGAGAATACCGCTGAGTCATACTGAATTATAAAATCCATAAGGAACTGCCAAACTTTTTCATTAGGATTAGACACATCAATGTGGCAACGCCAGAGCCATTTATTAGCGGATTTCTTCTTTATCAGTGCTATCGGCTGCGGGTCATAGANNAAAACTATATCCCCGTAGGTTTCAACATTTTCAATATTCTGCTGGCTTGTTTCCATAAATATTTCAAAATCTCTCTGGCTAATCTCCTCGGCCCTTCCGTGCAAAGCGTTATGAAACCTTTTTGTCACTTCAAAAAACTGCTCTCCGCCTTTTATTACATCCCACTTGGTATCCACCCCCAATTCTCTCAATAGCGGGACCATGCGGTTTAATATCTCGGCAACCCCGCCGCCCACAGGGGTGGAATTTATATGCTGGATTAACTTCCCCTTTAACCGTTCACCGAGCAGCTTTAAATCATCTATAACGGCCTGCCCAACCAGGGGGATATACTCTTCTATTTTTGCCATTTAGTCAACCAGCTTCCTTTCAACTATCTGTATAATCCTGTTTCTTAAATCTTCCAGGGTACAGGTATAAGGATCAAAAGCGGAGATCTTATCCGCTAATTCTTTATTCCCCAGGGAGTTTTCTATCCAGAAAGAAAAGTCGTTTGTCGGTTTCTCCAGCCGGAGGCGCGCCTCAAAAATATGGAAATAGATAGAATCGAAGGTAATTTTTCTTAAAACCCCTATAAATTCCTTTAAATCATAAGCAATATAATTTGTCGGCAAAATAAAACTTACTGACTTGATAAAATGGAATTCTTCTCCAGTGCGGGCAAATTTTAACTTGGCAAACGGGCTATCCCTTAAATAGTCCTCAATGGTTAAAGCAATCTTTTCCCGCAGGTCACGGATAGTCGAATATCGCATAGTATCAATACTGACTAACTTTTCTCCAAGCTCATCCTCTCCGAGAATATCTGTTACCCAGTATGCAAAGTCATTCGGTGGCTCCGGAGAAAGATACTGGTGCTGCTGCAGGAACCTGTGAGTATGATGATAAATGCATGAGCCGGGGACCTCTTTAATAAGAACCAAAAGCTGGCTTAAAGTAGTAGCCCGTAACCCGGTCAACTCCGACAAGTGTAATCTCGTACAAAATTTAAACGGCTCTTTTGCTTTTATTAATCCTGGCATAATTAACTATGTTCTAAATCCACTATAAAACGCAAAAACTCAGTTACTTCTTCCGTATTATTCAAGTAGTAATCCGCTTTGGAGTTTGCGGGTTTACCGACAAATATCGCCAACCCTTTGCCCTTTAACTCCCTGAACGCATCTTCGTCAGTCAAATCATCACCTATATAAATAGGCAGGATATTGTTATTTTTCAACATTGAGGCCTGCCTTGCCAAAAGCCATGAGACAATTTTACCTTTATCCCAATGCACCGGCGGCCTGATTTCAAGTATCTTTTTACCGGAGCTGATTTTAATTTTGTTTTTTGCTAAATATAAAATGGTGCTTTTGCGGAAAGCATCCTTAATAAAAGGCAAATGTCTTTTACCGGCAAGCCTGAAATGCAGAGCCAGGGAGAGCTTTTTATCCTCCACAAAGGTTCCTTTTACCCCGGAAAGATTTTTCTTAAGCTCAACTTTGATACGTTGCAATATTTTTTTATAGCCTCGGGGGACTGCCAGCTCGCGTTTAATACCTGGCCCCTCTATCTGGAACCCATGGTTACCTGAATAAATAATATTCTTAAGGCCGATTATTTTCTTTATCTCCCCCATGGCCCTGCCGCTGATGATCGCTGTACTGTAATTCTTTTTCTGCGACAGTAAACCAAGTAAGCTTTTTGTCTTTTGCGGAATTACCGCTTCATCGGGGGTATCGGCAATAGGGGCCAAAGTACCGTCGCAATCAAGAAACAAAAACAGATATTTTCCTTCTAAATCCTTCTTTATCCTTTTCAGGTCAGGGAAGACATAACGCATTTTATATCAGGATGTTTTCTCCTGTTCATAGTTTATCGCCATTATTGGATAGGGTATATTAATCCCTTCCTTGGCATAACGTTTATGCAGCCTCTTGATAAACTCATGCTTTATCAGGTATTGGTCAGTAAACTCTTTAGCTCTTAATATAACGGTAAACTTTATACCGGATTCGCCAAAAGCATTATAGCGGACAAACGGCTCAAAATAAGCAACCCCGCCGCTTACCTGCGCCATAACAGTTTTAGCTACTTCGCAAGTAATCATTTCAACCTTATCCAGATCGCTTTTATAATGCACCGCCAAATCAACTAAAACAGCCATTTCTTTATCCGGCAAGGAATAGTTGGTAATAATAGTTTTATTTAATTTATCGTTCGGGACAATAACAAGATTATTGGAGAGCATCTTGATCTTTGTTGAACGCCAGTTGATATCAACCACATACCCCTCTTCTCCTGTTTCCAGCCTGACATAATCGCCTATCCTTATCTGTTTTGCGACAGTAATATGAAAACCGGCAAAAAGGTTTAACAGGGTATCCTGGAGCGCCAAAGCAACCGCCAAGCCGCCTACGCCTAAAGTTGCCAGTAGCGGGGTTATAGATATGCCTAAGTTATTAAGGATTACCAGGGCGCCAATCGAAAAAACAAAAATCCTGGTAATATTCTGACTCAGGCTGGTAACGGCCAATCCCGAATCAGCCCTGGAGGCGTAAATCTTTATTATCCCGCATAACAAATTTGCCAATGCCAATACCACGGAAATTATACCCAGGACAAGAATACTCTTGCCCATAACATGGACGATATTCTCAGGTAGTTTTGAGAATTGCAATGCAAAATACAAACTTAACATCAAACATAAGACCGTAAACGGGCCTTTGATTGTTTGCACAATCATATCATCAAGCTGCAGGGATGTTTTCTGAACCCAGCTTGAAAGGCGGTTGAATATTATCTTTTTAGCAATAAGCCCTATGGACAGAACACCCAGGAAAATAAATACCGGCGTGATCAATCCGACTATGCCAGGAAACCTTGAAAGTAAATTACCCATAACTACCTCATAATAAATTATATTTTCTTTAAAGCAACCATCTCGGTAATAATATTCGCCGCCCAGCGGTAAATATTATTTTCCGCTACCACTTTGCGCATATTTTCCATACGCCTCTGCTTTTCTTCTTTGGGCATCTGGATTGCCAGCTTTATACTATCAGCAAACTCCTCAATCGAATACGGATTAACCAGGATAGCATCAGTAAGCTCACGCGCTGCTCCTGTAAACTGGCTTAAAATCAGGGTGCCGGATAAATCATCCTTTTCCGCGACATATTCTTTAGCCACTAAATTCATCCCGTCATGCAGGGAACTGACAATGCAGATATCCGCGAGCTTATAATAAGGGTGGATGTCATCCTGGGAAAAATGCTTTTTAAGGTAAATGATTGGCTTCCAGTTACCATCTATATGTTTCCAGTTAATTTTTTCAACTAATTCATCAATTTCTCCGATTAGGTCATGGTAACGCTTGATATGTGTACGGCTGGGAGCAGCTAACTGGATAAAAACAAACTTCTTTTTATACTCAGGATACTTCTCCAGGAACCTGTCTATCGCTAAGATTCTTTCCACTATCCCTTTAGTATAATCAATCCTGTCTACCCCCACAGCAACAACTTCATTCTTAAGCTCAAACTCTTTCTTTAGTTCTTCCACCTCTCTTATCGAGTCCACCCTAAATGAACCGTCACCTATGTGCGCGTTAATACTTATAGGAAAAGCCCTTATAAAAGTCTCTTTTCCCGAACGTACAACGCTGAATTTCTCAGTGTCTACGCGCGACTCAAGCAGGCGGTTGGCGGTATCAAGGAAATTATTGCAATGGTTCTGGACATGGAAACCGATCAAATCGCATCCCAGCATCCCCTCAAGAATCTCATTTTGATAGGGGCATATCATAAAGGCTTCAGGGGTAGGCCAGGGTATGTGCCAAAATAATGCTATCTTTGCGTCCGGCCGTTTGTCTTTTATCATTTTTGGCAGAAGAGTAAAATGATAATCCTGAACAAATATAAAAGGGCTGCTGGCTGGCAACTCACTCAAAACGCTATCAGCAAACTTCTGGTTTACCTCTTTATACATGCGCCAATCAGATTCCCGGAAAATAGGCCGCGTATGGGTATTATGGCACAAGGGCCACAGGCCTTCATTCGAGAAACCATAATAATACCCCTGCTCTTCTTCTTTATTGAGCCAAACCCTTTTCAGGATATACCGGTTATCTTCAGAGGGAACGCCGAGTTTATCTTTAGAGTTAACGAATTTCTTATCGGCATTGCCGCTTCCATGGGCAACCCATGTGCCTCCGCAAGCACAAAGTATGGGATGTATAGCGGTAACAACTCCGCTTGCCGGCCTTATGCATACCGACTTCCCCATGCCCTCATCGTAAATATGCATATATGGCTCCCTGTTGGAAACCACAAATAGCGAATTATCTCCCAGTTTCGCGTGGATAAGGTCTTTGAGCTTGGCCTCGGTCCAGATTTCTTCTTTTTGCAGGCGGACATATGCTTCATCTGATATAGTACGGCGAGCTACCCTTATACTTAAAGCAACCTGTTCAACTTCGCTGATAAGCTTGCCAAATTCTCCTTTTTCCTCAAATGGCTGCAATTTGTCAGTTTCCCCCCTTTGGAAATGCGTAAACCATTGGGTTAGCCTGCGCACAGGAATAATAAAAATCTGCCTTTGAATTAATAAAGCGGTTAATACTATCAATAAAATAAGGGTTATGGAAGTAACGCTTATTTTCCTCCATAATTCAGTTAAGGTAGTAAACATATAAGAGGTATCATAAACTACCTCTACCATTCCTAAAACACTGCCGTCCTCATCCAAAACTGGCAAAATGTAACTATACACAGAATACTCATTAAACTTCTCCAGTGCTCCGCGGGGATTCTTCGTAGAAAGAACCTCTTTAAGATACTCCCTATCCCTCTGCCTAAAATCAGCGAATCGCTCAGTAATAGCTAATATTTGGCCTTCATTATTGTAAATGACACACCCTTGCAGCCTCTCCCTTTTCTGAAAGTTATCAACTAAACGGTAAGCTTGCTTTAAATCATTATTAATAAGGATATACCTGGCGGATAATTCCAAACCCTCAGCCACAGACCTGGCTTTTCTTTTCAAATCATCCATAAGCTTTTCTTCCGTGAAACGGGCCTGTATAAACCCCGAAACAGCAAATCCAAGCACGACCAGGATTAATATAGGTAGAATAAACAGAAGGATTCTTTTCATTTGATTTTCCTTTAAAAATAAAAAACCGTCACCTGATTATTAAACCAGATGGCGGCCCGACCATCTAAAATCCTCCAGGAATATTTACAAATCCCCGGACCACTTTTCATACTTGTGTGTTAAAACCCGCTTACGAATCACACAGATTAATTATAAGTTCGATACCCTAATATATCAAGAGTTTTTATCTCCGCTGCCATTATTTCGCATATCCTACGCTCTGGGCAAAAATTATCTTCTGGTCCGGACGCAGTTTCATCGCCTTTGCCAAAACAGGCTTATCTATCCAGCCGCGCACAACCGTTGCCAGTCCGGAAGAAGCACAATATAAATATACATTCTGGCTGATGAACCCTGTATCCGCGGCGGCGAGAAAATCGGCATCTTGAGGGGATAGCTTGCCCATCCTGGAAAGATCAGCCACATAAATAAGATTTACAGGGGCATCTTTAACAAAAGGCTGGCCTCCGGTAAGAGGCCTTATATCTCCCGGCACAACCGGCATTAACATATTGCCTTTTGCATCATACAAGTACAGGCCGTCTGCCCTAGCCAGATAAATATCAATCTCCTGCATATTCATCGCCGAAGGAGAAGTGCGGTGCGCTGATTCCGGACGATTTATTCCTGAGGCAGCCCAAAGCATGCTTGATATAACTTCTAACGGAAGCTCCCTGGGGCTAAACTCCCGGCTGCTCTTTCTCTCTTTCAGCGCCTGCATAAGCGGCATCCCACCCTGCATCTTCGGTTCCGGCAGTTTAACTAACTTTAATTCCTGAGAGTAAACGAACACGGGTAAAGCCAATAATATAATTAAAATCAGTTTTGCTTTCATAAGAATTATCCTTTTTAGATGAATACGCTACTTGAGCAGTTCGCTCAAACGATACATGACTCCCGAGGCTATCTCAGCCTGAGGAAGTCCGAACTTACGCGCGGAAATAGTAATCTGGGTTGATTTTTCTGAAAGCTTCTTTAGCCGTAAAGTTACCCGCGCTCCGTTGACCTCCGCGCTTATTATCCCGTCAGCCTTTTTTTCTTCAATAACCCTGCCTGCAGTTTTGATGGCCTGCAATCCGGAATCATAGGCCCTTTCCGCTGCGACATTAAAAGTCTCCTGAGCGTAATCCTTAGCGGTAAATGTAAACGCGGCCATGACCGGCAAAGCCGCCACACCGGCAAGCATAGAAACCCCGTAAACCTCAAGCCCCTGGATACCCGCTGATTTTAACGGCTCCGATATAATCAAGGCGGCTAATTGCTGCGCGCTGGTAATATTCTTATAGGTCTTCTTTAAATTAATATCATACACCTTAACCACAGGCTGGACTTCAACGCTGTAATCCCTGCTTACTACCCTGCCTATACCCAAGTTTACAATGTCTATTTGCAGGAGCAGCTGTTTAGCCGGTTTCTTCTTTTTTCCTCCGGATTTTTCCGTAGCTATCTTCAAGGAATCAACATTTAATTTACCATTTTTATTCTTCACCATCCCTGTTTCTTTAATCTCCAGCTCCAGTTGTTTAAGATGGATTTTACCGCTTCCCAGGGCGGCTAAATCCCATGAAACAGCCACCCTGGGAATATCAACAAGGATATCCTTTGGAAAACCCTTGGGGTTATACATTTTAAAGTTAGATATTCTTATTGATTGCCTTATCAGGCTTAATGAAAGGCCGCCTACGCGGGTAGGGGCGCCGGTAACACTGGTTGCTACGGTACCAATCAACGATTTAATGAAAAAATCTCTCGCCAGGCAAAATCCAAAGAAGAGAACAACCGCCAGAATGATAATCTTGTATTTCTTCTGCATTATGCCCCTCTCTACGTTTCCAGCCCACCCTGGAAATTTATTCAGGCTTATATTCCGTTTTATATCCGGGATTATCTTCGGGCCTTAATTTATTCGGATAATTCCAGTCAGTTTTAATGTCTACCATTACAGTTTTTATTTTCTTAAAAACTTCATAAGGATTACTGACCGCAATAAAATCATTTGTAAGAGGACTGCCCTTGCTGGTAACCTTTCCGGCTGAGATATGTATCGTACCTACGCCCAGCATATTCTCCAGCGGGTTAACCGTAACCTGGATATTGGATATTTTATCATAATCTATGGCATTAAAATCTATGCCCCAGAAACCGCTCCTCATCATTATACGCTTATTGGTGATGGCATAAAAGGTATTCTTGTGCACCAAAATAAGACGTAATATATTAAGGACACTCGCCCAGAAAGGAAACAGGTGCAAGGCAAAAAAAGGTATTAAAAATCCTATTAGCGGGCCGCTCTTAATGCTTCCCATATGCCGTATAAAACCAAAATAATCCATCGCGCCCCATAACAGGCCTACAATCAAGAAAGGGATACCGGTACATAGGAAAGGAATGAGCAACGGCTCGCCTACCCAAATAAAGTTTTCATCATTATCCTTGACAGCGCGGAATTGTTGCGGAAGGTTCCCTGGACTAAGCATTTTTAAACTCCTTTTTTTAATTCTCTTCTGGATGCTCTCGAAGTAATGCCAAATTAGTCTGCATCCGGCGGGCCCAGAAACTAAAGGCATCCTGCACATCGCCCCAGCGGGTGGGCTTGCCCATCAATGATTTCGTTCCGGCGCGCCGGTCAACTACAGCGGCAATACGCTGGCCTGTAACACTGTCCAACAACTCTCCTTCTACGCTTACGACACCGACACCGCTATGCGTTCCAAGCACTATACGCTTGGCATAGCTAATTCCCAATCCTGCGGGCGTAACTGTAGAAAGCAGGTCTTTAACAGGGCTGGTTGCCCTGGCCTCGGTTATGGCGCAGCGAATACGTAATACATCTGGCCCGGGATCATTAACTATAGCATAATCTCTTTTAAGCGCATCATGCAAGGCAACATAAAGATAGTTGACTAATAACTGTTGGTCTTCACGGGACAGTTCACTCAATGCTGAAGCCTTACCTTCGGCAGCCCAGAGCTGCACAGGATCAAGTATGGCCTTTTGGTACTTATTTAAATCTACGTTGCGATCACGGTACGTAAACTCAGCCTGCCCGCTCTTTCCGTGGTGCAATTTTGAATAGTCACCGAGAAAACCCGACATCCTTACATTCGGCACCTGCTCGGTTGTTGCGCAACCAGCAATAACCAGCGCCACAACACCTGAATTAACTATAGACGCGACTCGTTTGATGGATATTTTCATAGCCTGCCTCCTTTATCAGCCTGATTTTTAGAAAATGGGGTCCCTCTCGTATTGCACAAGGGAAGACCTCTCCTAACTTATTAGCTAATTATATGCGTAATACCTTGGTATATCAAGGATATCCTGGCTTAAGAAAGGTAATTCCCTGCCTAACGGCAGCAGGCTCGCTAAATTTGAGACATTAAGTTTTTAACTATCAAAATCCTGCAAAACCAGAGGCAAAGCAGGATGTCCGTTTTGTCCGGCCATTTCTGATGAAAAATTGCGCAGCTACTTGAAAAACAAATGAATATAAAATACCTGTCCTAATAGGCAGATATTTAATGACATCCATGCTGGGAGCAGGCATTTAATACGGTTATCTCCTCAAGTCCGCCCTTGGTGAACTGACTGACAATGTCTGCAACTGTTCCCGGAATGGCCCGATAAACCTTGATCCCGCCCTGATTAAGCCCTTGAACTGCGCGAGCACCCATTCCACCGGTAACCACTGCATCAATCGACTTGCCCATTAACGCGTTCATCGGCTGACACATCCCATGCGCATGATGCTGATTCGCATTATCAATGACCTCAATGGAATCTTTCTCTGTATCAACGATAGTAAAATACGGCGCGCTGCCAAAATGTCCATATACCTTTGCGTTCTCACCTTCATTTGTTTCTGTCGGAATACATAACTTCATTTTACTGCTCCTTTCACGGTAGTGTACACCGGCCCCTGCCTACCGGCAGGCAGGTATCAGATAAGGCCGGGTGTTTCTTAGCGATGATAACAGTCTGACATACATCCCTATAAACTTGAACCACCAACCCGGCTTTGTGCAAATAATCTTTTACGCCTGACATCGACATTTTAGATGGCGCATGGCTATGGCCATCTAAGGCATGCACTTTTTTCATAATACGCTGGCCTTTTTGATTAATATCTGCAATTACTAACTTTTCTTTAGCCACCCTGATCATTTCCTTTAAACATTTAACCGGATTTTTAGCGTGATGAATAAAATTGACCGAAATCACAGAATTAAAATAATTATCCGGATAAATTAATTTTTCAGCGTTCATTATCTTAAGAAGAACATATTTATTTAATTTCATTATCTTAAGGCTTAACATGGCTGTACTTTGGGCCTTCTTGTCCAAATCAATTGAAGTAAGTTTAATACCTTTTCTTGCTAAAGCTGCTGCCGTATGCCCTCTGCCTGTACCAACTTCCAAAACTCGCCCCTGAATAGGCATGGCTTTGGCAAGAATAAAATTTCTGGCCTTAAGCATATCGTAGCCATACTTTTTGAAAAGTTTTAATTTTTCCCGCTCTTTAACAAGTTGGTTGTTCATTTAATGTTACACTTTCTCAAGATTAACATCATTGGGCACCAATTGGTAAATGCCGACTGTAAAAGATTAGCTCCTACAAAAACCGTAAACCACAGCCAGCGTAAATCCACAAAATGCGCCAGCAATACGCTAATAATAATAAATGCACCTGCTATCCCCCGCAACGCCCTTTCCATAGACGCTCCTTTCCTGCTTTAAAAACTATAACGCAACCGTACAAAAGCATTTTTATTCTTTTTCATCATCCCAAAATCCGTAGTATCATCCTGCCCCCAGGGAAGATTAAAGCCGATAGTTAACTTCCATTGATCGCTGATATCATAAGCTCCGGATAAACGCAAATACCCGTCCTTATCCGAAGGCGACCAGAAATTAAAAAGCCCGAGCATGATTGTCTGGTTTTTATAAAGCTTGGTGATCCGCTGGGTTAGAACGTGGCGGTATTCATCCCAAAAATAATCATATGACAAGAGGGCTGCCTTATACTGGGAATAGTTAAGCTTTTGTTCAAAAAGATACTGCGCGCCAACCTTCAGGTCGTTCCCTAAATCTTTTTCATACCCAAAAAGCCACTTGAGCATGGAATTCTCAATAAGCCGGTTATCCCCTTGCTCATCCTGCCGCGAGCGAAGATACCCCATCTCCGCATTAGCAATACCACCCAGGAAGGGCCCGCGTACGCTGGCGCCATAGACATCCATACGCTCATAAAAAAGCTGATGATTTGCTTCATCTAAATAACTATTAGGTGACGGGTCAAACCCGCGAAAATAATAAAAAGCACCCTCAGTGCTGCCGAAGGTACGATAGAGACGCAAGGCATACTGCATATTTTTAGCCTGCCGCGCCGGTTTTACCGCATTGCGGTCAGTATCCCTGCCGGTAATTCCGCCTTCAAAGCTGTCAAAGAATGAAACCCGGTCTCCATCCGGAATAGTATCCGGGGTAAAAAATGGAATAAGCACAAAATCTATATTTACTTCCTGCGGATAAAGCGAAAGGCGCAGCGCGTCAGAAGGCTTCTTCAAATACTCATCATCCCTGCCGATATAAAACGAAACATAGTCTTTAGGGAACATATCATTGATAAAGATATAATCCCCGGTACCCCAGGTCAGGACCTGCCGGCCGGCTTTAATATCCAGTATCCTGGTTGGGCTAAAAGCCAGATTTAACTCGCGAACCTCATATGAGCCGGTAGTCTGGAAATATTCATCCAGGACAAAATCGCCTTTATATGTAAACACCCCGTTCCAGGCGGATAAAACATTCTCCCCTGGTATGGCATAGCGGGTCTTTAGCTGGAATCTTTGCTCAAGCATATTATAATCTTGATGCTTGGTCAATGTATCCCGGCTTAAGCGGCCGCCGAATGCCTGCTCAACAAAACCATGCCATTCAGGAAGCTCAAGAGCTTTCGCGTTCGAGGCGGTAAAAACAATAATCGCTGCCGCTATAAAAAGTTTCCGTCTCAACCCTTACTCCTTAAGCCACTGCTGCGGAGGCGTGCGCAGGAAACGTTCGGTAAAAATACTTTCATTCAAGTTCACATCATACTTGACATCGCTGAATTCCGTCACAGTATTTGAGTTAGCGTTTAAATCCGCGGCCTTCATTTTAGTAACTGTAGGATACCCCTGGATATCTTTTACCTCCAGGGCTTCTATTATCCGGTATAACTTACCGGATTTATCAAAATACTCCGCTTTCATTGGGACAAAGTTATTCTTGTCAATTTTTACCGTGTAATACGAAAACTCCACTACCCCGGAATCCCTGGGAGTATTCTTGATGTTATAGAACTCCGGATCTGTAGAAATAAATTCGTGGTTATCCAGGTCAATAGCCCTGCCGGATATATCCTCATATAAAAATGTGGTTCCGGCAAAGCTTGAACGCTTATCGGAAGCTGCAATCCGGCGCACCAGATCCATTGCCGGCAGATAAAGCCAACGGTCATCATCTTTACCTAAATGCTTCCAGACAATATAGCTCATACCCTTAACGTCATTAGGCTTATGAAAATATACAAAATATTTCTGGTCACCGCCCTCCTGAATATTCAGCTTGAGTATTGTTAACTGACGCTGGCGAGTCCTGCCCTGTGAATCAGTTACCACCATATTTGCTTTAGCGCTGCCATCCTTGCCCTGATAATATGATCGATTATTGGCTTTAGAAACTACCTGATCAACAGTCAGCTCAGCGGCTAATGTGTTACTCGTAAAGAAAAGTATCCCAAATAATGCTACAATATTTTTCATCCTTAGCCTCCTTTTTTGCAAATATTCTGCCGCGAAATAATTGCGCACGTTCCGGATAAAACTACAATAATCACTACGCATATAATTGTCGTAACGTTAAACCTGGCTAAATCATAACCTAAAAGAATATAGGCCACCGTTGAAGCAATAATAATCGACATCAGAACGCACTTTCCGCAGGAACAGACTGTTTTTACTTTTGAATCCTCAAAAATAAGCCAGGGAAAACCCGTGATCAGCGCCGGTAAAATCATTAATGTCACAACACTAGCTACCAGCATAATCATAAACATAAAAAACCCAACAGTATTATAAGGGACCAAAGGCGAAGCAAAAAGCGGCAGAAAGCCTACAGAGATCACCAGCGCATTCTTAATCAAGGCCCGCGCCGGGGCGCCAAACATCCCCTCAGCGGTCTTAGGCCAGCTATTATTCTGTCCGTACAACATCCTCGCTCGTTCAATAAAATGAATGGCAAAATCTACGGCTAAACCCAGGGTCAAAGCTGATAGTACCGCCACCGGCATATCATACTCCTTGCCGGTAAAACCCAGCAAACTGTAAATAAACAGGATTGTGATTGTAAGCGGTAGCATTGACACGAGCCCTGCCACCGGAGACTTAAACAATACAATCATCATAAACAAAACAATAATAAA
>AMWB02122890.1_pt1 | contig 15293 bp, 13 predicted proteins | sample 200311 | NCBI WGS metagenome assembly AMWB02 (sample SAMN02737377, study PRJNA173069) | bioreactor metagenome | biome: anode biofilm in microbial fuel cells | place: USA: California | collected 2010-12-16 | reverse complement strand
GGGCGATTGATGTTGCGGCGCCGCGGCCCCGGGCCGCGGCGCCTTTCGTTGTCTGAGGAAATCCGTTCGGTCTCTCAGTGCAGGGGGATTTTGGCATCCACTGCCTTCATGATCACATACAATGCATCATAGTCGCTCGGCTGCACAACGGCGAATCCGGTAAGCCCCTTGCCGATTGATGTGTAAACCGCGGGATCCTTCACATTCAGCAATGCCTGCTGGATTTTCTGGAAAGCCGCATCATCGACCTTGGGGCCGGTGACAATGACGTGCTCATACACCGGATCGGACTCGGCGATGATTTTAAGCCCCTTGTCCAGATAGTTGTTTGCCACCGAGGGCTGCATGCCGCCGGCGTCAAATGCCTTGTTCAGCACGCCCAGGGCGACATTGTCGTGGGAGCCGACGAACTGGTATTTCATGCCGTCAAAGATGCCTGCCTGCATGAGCATGTGGGCGGGCATATAGCAGGACAGGGTGGATTCCCGGTCGCCGAAGGCGAAATTTTTGCCCTGCAGATCCTGCAGGGATGTGATCGACGAATCCTGGCGGGCGACGATGACCCCCTTGAAGGTCGGGCTGCCGTTGCTGAGCACTGCGGCGGCGATGCGGATTTTGCCGGGATGTTCCTTGTTTACCATGGCAAACAACGACGGCCCCATGTAGGAAATGTCGATTTCACCGTTGAGCAGTGCCTGCTTGGCCGCCTCATAGTCCTTGGCGCTGCGGAAGGAAACCTCCCCGCCCAGCGCACCTCCGAGATAGTCGCGCAAGGGTTTGAACATCTTGCTCAGCTCGGCCGGATTCTTGAATGGGTGAACACCGAAGACATAGTTCTGCTCCGCCCGGCAGTTGCCGGTGAGCAGCAGAGCAAGGCAGCAGACCATGCCGATAACCACAGTAACTTTTTTCATCTCAACTCTCCTTGTGCATAATAATTTGCAAAACAAAATATCGGCTCCTAAGCGAAATTCCCCTGCTTATTATGCCCACGATATTACTGGATCGGTCAAGGAGTTTTTGATGACGGCACGCCGCGGATTAAAAATCGGTGAACTCATCATCAAAGGGAATCACCTCTTCCGGTTTCTTTGTTTGTTGCGATTGCGCGGCCTTGCTTTTTGGCTTTCCTTTTGCGGAAGGGGCTTCGAGCGCCTGTTGCCCACCAGAGGGTGAGGTGCTTTTTTTGATGCGCTTTTTCGTTTTTTTGTAAGCGGTTTCTTCCTTTTCCCTATCACGGCCGACCATGGAGGTCAATTCCTCCACCATGACCTTCAACTGTTCGGCCTGGGCATTCATTTCTTCCGAAGTGGCGGCCGATTCCTCGGCATTGGCCGCTACCCGCTGCACCACGGTATCCATCTCGGAAATGGCCTTGTTGATCTGTTCAATGCCCTGGGCCTGCTCGCTGGATGCTCCGGCAATTTCCTCCACCAGCTTCGCCACCTTTTGGGAGATATCCATATTCTCGCCAAAGGCCTCCTGGGTGGCCCTGGTCAGTTCATTGCCGTTCTTAACCGCCTTGATGGTGTCGTCAATCAGTCGCGCCGTATTTTTGGCGGCCTCGGCCGCACGCATGGCAAGGTTCCGCACCTCATCGGCCACCACGGCAAATCCGGCACCCGCCTCACCGGCCCGGGCCGCTTCAACCGCGGCATTCAAAGCCAGCAGATTGGTTTGAAAGGCGATCTCGTCTATGGTCTTGATGATCTTGCCGGTTTCTTCACTGGTTCGGTTGATCTCGGCAATGGCTGTTGCCATGTCGCCCATGTGGGTATTGACCTTCTGGACGATGTCGGAGGCGGTTGCCATCATGGCGCGGGCCTGGCCGGCATTGTCGGCATTGGCGCGGGTCATGGATGACAGCTCTTCAATGGAAGCCGATGTCTCCTCGATGGAAGCGGCCTGCTCCGACGCACCCTCCGCCAGGATCTGGCTGGTTGATGCCAGATGGCCGGAACCGTCCGCAACCTGGTCGGCGGCCGCCGACAGCCCGTGAATGATTCCTTTCAATGGCCTGGTTACTCCCCGGCCAAGGGCCCACATGAGAAAAATTCCGGAAAAAAGGCCAAGGCCAACGGCAATCAACAGGGCTGCGACAGCTGTTTGATGAATCGTGAGCGAACTCTGGTGCGCGGCCTCGGACATCTTCAGGTTAATGCCGGTGAGCTGATCAAGGTAATCCCGCATCGCCTCAAATTTTTCCTTGGCCTCGCCTAAAGACAGGGCAAGGGCGACGGCGCGGCTTTCTTCCGTATCGGCCATGCGGCCATCCACCACCCGGCGGGAAACAGCCTGCCATTCTTCCCGTGCCTTTTCAAATTTGGGAAAAATGTCCTTTTCCTCGGCCGTTGCCGCAACCGCCTTGTATTTCTCCCAGCGCTCACCGGCCTGCTGCAGATTTGTTTCGTATTCCTTCACCATGTTTTGAAAAACATCCGACTGGGTATCGGCAAGGATCATGGTGCGTTCCGCCACCAGGAGCTGCTGCATGTCCCGGTCCGCCTCGATCAGATAGTCGATGCCGGGCAGGTTGATCGTGAAGATTTTATTAAGTTGAATCATGATGTTGTTGGTGCTGAGATAGCCGGCCAGGCCGATTACGGCCATGAAGAGAATCATCACGGAAAATCCAAGGATGAGCTGTGTCCCGACCTTGAGTTTTTTAAGCCACTTCATTCAAGCACCTCCCTGAATATTTTTGTATTTGCCGAAGTCGAATCCGCTTCTTTTCGCACGCAGCGCTGTCACTTTGTATTGTTAAATAGTAGGGGAGGAAAGGGCGGAAAGTCAACCGCTGATTTCTCGGGCAGACTGGATTTTCATTTGATGAATATCCCTGGGTGAAAGAAAATGATGAATTATTTTAATGAGTTGTTGAGACGATGCAAGATCGTGCTTGTTTCTTGCCGTCGCCATTGGTAATGGTTGCATTTGAAAATCGCGGCAGGCGGCAGGACCGTGAATTACAAATATCTTCCTTGCCGGGAGCACTGGGGGCGGGAAAACAGCGGGGTCAATACCATGGGCAAACAACGGCAGACATCGACAATCAGACGAAAGATGACACTTCTTAATATCGTGGTTTCCGTCTTTATCGTTTTTTTGGTGGTGGCCTATACCATCCAGTTTTTTTCCATGGAAAAAAATCTTTTTATCCTCGAGGATTTTCATGATCTCTTTGATAACGTGCTGGAGGTTCGCCGCTATGAAAAAAATTATCTGCTGGGGGTCGGTTCGGAAAATATCCACACGATTCTGGAATATCTTGACACAATCGACAAGGACATCGGCAGGCAGGAAGAGGATATTATCCGTGTTGCCGGATGGGAGAAGTTCCAGCAATTTCGTGACACCATGAAAGGGTACCGGGAGATATTCGCCAGTCCGCATTCCGTCGGCGCAGCCAATGCCACAGACGACGAAACGCCGGCGATCGATGCGGTGGGTGTTCGCAACAAAGGCAAGGAGATGGTCGATTTCACCAGGAAGCTTCTCGATGCAAAGCAGCAAAATATCCGCACCAGCCTGAAACTGACGATCATCGGCTTCATTGTTCTTACCGGCGACTTTTTTTTCTTTGTCATCATCGGCTTATATTTCCAGGCAAGAAGTGTTCTCGATCGGATTGCCTTTGTTCAGCAGGCAACCAGCAATGTTCTCAAGGGTAATTTCGAGCCGATTTCCTGCGAGAACGTCAACCAGGATGAAATAACCGATCTCATTCACGCCTTTAATAAAATGGCCTCCGAACTGGAAAACAGGCAGGAACAGCTCATCCAGTCAAGAAAACTTGCATCCATCGGCACGTTTTCATCGGGGATCGCCCATGAACTGAACAACCCCTTGAACAATATTTCCCTGTCGGCCGATACGCTGCGGGAAGAGTATTCCTCCCTCTCGGAGGAAGAGATTCGGGAAATCATCGCAGACATCATCACTCAGACCGACCGGGCCACCGAGGTGGTAAAAAATCTGCTTGATTTCTCGCGGGACCAGCCTCCTTCAACCAAGCCGCTTCATATCAAGCAGATAGTCGCCGCCACCCAGAAACTGATCGCCAACGAACTGCGATTGAAAGCCATCTGGCTGGAGGATTATATTCCGGAGGACCTGCCTCTTGTCATGGGGGACATGCATAAGCTGCAACAGGTTTTTCTCAATCTTTTCGTCAATTCGATTTATGTCATGCCCGATGGCGGATTAATTTTTATTGATGCCAGGGAGGAAAAGAGCGGATATGTCAGGGTCAACGTCAGCGACACCGGCACCGGCATTGAACCGGAAAAGGTAAAACATATTTTTGATCCGTTTTTTACGACCAAGGAGGTGGGGAAGGGCACCGGCCTTGGCCTCTCCATTGTTTATGGTATAGTGAAAAAACATGGGGGCTACATTGAAGTGAAAAGTAAAATGAATGTCGGCACCATGTTTTCGATTTATCTGCCCATGGCCTCCGCGGCTCAAGCAAGCGATCAAATCAGTTCAAGGGAACAAAAGAACGCGAACCTGTCGTAACGTTGAAAGAAGGGATACCGAACATGATGCGCGTCGCTGTTATCGATGATGAAAAAATAAGCGCCCAACTGGTCAAGCGGGTGCTTGACCAGGAAGGATTTGAGGTGGAGATATTTCATGCCGGCACGCCATTCCTGGCCCGCATGCAGCAGAATCCTTTTCACATCGTCTTTATTGATCTCCAGCTGCCCGACGTTGACGGCCTGACCATCCTCAACAAGGTGAAAAGATTCCGAGAGGATACGGAGGCGATCATCATCACCGGGCATGGCTCGGTGGAAACCGCTTTGGCGGCGACTGAAAAAGGGGCCTTTCACTATATCAACAAACCCTGCAAACGTCATGATATCCGCCTCCTCGCCCAGCGCGTTCGGGAAAAGATCGAACTGCTGGAGGAAAATCGAAAACTGAAAACAGCCATGACCAAGGAGGGGGTTATTCCTGGTTTCATCGGTGTCAGCCCCCCCATGCAGAATATATTCGCCATGATCAGGAAACTGGCGGTGGTGAACTGCAATGTCCTGCTGCAGGCCGAAACCGGCACCGGCAAACAGATGGCGGCAAGGGCCATTCACGCCCTGAGTCCCCGCAGGGATCAGCCCTTTGTTTATTTCAATTGCGGCGGCTTTACCGAGGAATTGATCAGCAGCGAACTGTTCGGGCATGAAAAGGGGGCGTTCACCGGTGCCGCGACCAGCAAGGCCGGCCTGTTTGAAACGGCAAGCGGCGGCACCGTGTTGCTTGATGAGATCGGCGAGATGCCCTCTTCCATGCAGGTCAAGCTTCTCCACGTCTTGCAGGAGCGTCAGATCCTGCGGGTGGGCGGCACACGTCCCATTGATCTTGATATCCGCATCATTGCCGCCACCAATAAAAACCTGGAGGAGGCCGTCAAGGCGGGAAAATTCCGGGAGGATCTCTATTTTCGGCTTAACGTGGTCGGCCTCCATCTGCCTCGCCTGGCCGACCGCGGTGATGATATCCCGCTTCTCGTCTCGCACTTTATCGACAAATTCAACCTGGCCTTCAATAAACGGGTGAAGCGCGTTTCTCCCCAGGTCATGGAAACCTTATCCGCATATGGGTATCCCGGCAATGTCCGCGAACTGGAAAATATTATCCAGCGCGCGGTGGCGCTCACGGACAGCGAAGAGATCCGCCTGCGTGACCTTCCTGCCGGCCTGCGGCAATCCGCGGCGGGCGGGGATGACGGCGAATCGCTGCTTTCCCTGGAGGATGTGGAAAGGCGGCATATCGAGACCGTGCTGGATAAAACCAACTACAATAAAAATCTGGCGAGCATGATCCTTCATCTGCCCCGGACAACCCTCTGGCGGCGGATGAAAAAATACCATTTGCTGAAACCGGGGGACGAGGATGGTGAATAATCCTTTATTCGCTTTTCGCCTTTTTCAATATGAAACATAATGGGCCGTGGTTACGGTTCGCCCGGTCGCGCCGGTCGCGCAATGTATCTCCAGGGTATTTCATATTGAAACATCACTGTTTTTGCGGTCATTTTTTCTTTTTTCTGTAAATTTAGATAGTTAGCGGCATTTTAACGTGTTTTTTGCGATCTTGTTTCGGATTGAAACAGCGTGCAATGCTTCCTGTGCAAGCGCTTTCGTGTCGTTTTGCATAGAAATGACGTAATAACAACGAAATAAGTTTTCCGGCCTTTCCTGCGGCGTGGTCCGCAGTCTGATTTTCTTTCCCTCGTCTGTTTCTCAAACATCCTGTTGGTTAAATTTCTGTTTTCTTCAACTGCTTGAAATCAAAAAATATTTTTTGCGTGTTCCCGGCGCCGGCTGTTTATTTTTCCGCCGTGGCATTGACTTTGCTCAAAGGGCATGGCGAAAGGCGCTGGAACACCGGCAAGGATGCAAAAGGAAAATTCAATCAGGTTCAACAGAGGAAAAAGGAGAGAGAAAAAATGTGGCACATGTACCTTCCCATTGCGGGAAACAGCGTAAACATCCTGACCATTTTCGGTCTTGGAGGTTTTGTCGGATTATTGTCGGGGATATTCGGTGTCGGGGGCGGTTTTCTTATGACCCCGCTGCTCATGATGTTCGGCATTCCGGCCACCGTGGCAGCGGCCTCGGACTCAAATCAGATCGTCGGTGCTTCGACCTCGGGCACCCTTGCCCATTGGCGGCTCGGCAATGTTGACGTGAAGATGGGCCTGCTGCTCCTGATCGGCGGCATTGTCGGCGGGACCTTCGGGGTGCAGATCATCAAGGTGTTGCGCGCCATGGGCAATGCCGATTTTTTGATCAGCATCACCTATGTGCTGATGCTTGGCGGTGTCGGCGGCTATATGTTCATTGAAAGTTTGCAGTCCATGAAAAAGGAGAAAGCCCCGGGAAAGGTCGAGGCGGCACCCAAAAAACAGTCCGGCTATGCGCTGCTGCTGAAAAAATTGCCTCTGCAGAGCCGGTTTGACAAATCAGGCGCGGAACTGTCAATGCTGATACCGCTCTTTTTCGGTGTCCTGGTCGGTATTCTGGCGGCGATCATGGGCGTCGGCGGCGGATTTATCATGGTGCCGGTGATGGTTTATCTCCTGCGAATGCCGATGCACGTCGTTGTCGGCACCAGCCTTTTTCAGATTCTTTTTACCTGCGTCAACGTCACCATCATGCAGGCCAAGAGCAACCATACGGTGGATTTCATTCTGGCTGTTCTGCTGCTGCTCGGGTCCACCATCGGCGCCCAGGTCGGCACCAAGGTCAGTAAGAAACTGAAAGGCGATCAGTTGAAGATCCTGCTCGCCGGTCTGGTATTGCTGGTTTGCGTGAAAATGCTGGCCGGATTGCTTTTACCCCCGGATTTTATGATAGCCATGAAAGGAGGACATTAATATGAAGAATTTCCACATTCTGTTTTTGCTGTTTCTGTTCGGCATCGTCGGGCAGCGGGCTGAAAACGCCGTTGCCGCCGAACCGCTTTTGAACCTTGAGCCGGGGGTTGTCGAAATGAGCACGTTTTACAACGGCACCACGGTTTCGGTCAGCGGGATGATTCCCGCCGGGGCCGAGGCGGTGGTGCGGCTCAGCGGCGAACCGGAAGAGCTGCATTTGAAGAAAAAAGGCAAGGTCGGCGGACTGTTGTGGATGAATACCGGCGATCTGACATTTGATAACGCCCCCAGGGTCTACAAACTGTTTACCGCCAAGGGCTTCGATGATCTGGAGGCCTCCGGCGCCGGGGATTTCGGTTTTGCCGCCCTGAAAAACCGGATCAAAATAACGCCGGCGTCGGCGGAAAATGATTTTTTTCTGCAGGAATTCATTCGCCTCAAGGAACACGAGTCGCTTTATGCCGTAATGCCCGGCAGTGTCAGCTACGGCAAGGAAGAGGGCGGCATGAAATCGTATCAGGCAACCCTGCCCATTCCTCCGGGAATGAAGCCGGGAAGCTACAATGTCGAGATTGCGGCGGTGCGTGACGGCGCAATTGTCGCTACCGCGGCCGAACCTTTGGTGCTCGAACTGGTCAGTCTGCCGAGCCGGTTGTCGAAAATGGCTTTCGGGCACGCCCTATGGTACGGGGTCATGTCGGTCATGATAGCGGTCATGGCCGGACTGCTGATGGGAACCCTGTTCAGGGGCAAGGGCGGAGCACACTGAGCCATGGAGAAAGCGGATGATCAGGGCAACGGAATTTCCCGGAGACGGTTTTTGGGGCAAGCGCTTCCCACCGGGAAAAGGAGCTGATTTTTTTCCGATGAAGAAGGCGATGGAGAAGATCAGACGTCTGCTGGCACAGGGCGGGACGGAAACAGCCGCCGTGCCGTTTCCGGTCCTGTTCAGCAGATTTCAGGAAATTCTGGCGATGAACAATGAGGTGCTGGAGTTGATTGCCGAGGCAAATGACAAACTCGGCGGCAATTACATCTTTGACCGGCATTACATTGAAACCGCCTGTCAAGGCATATCCGGACTGGTGCGGAACCTTGTCCTCAATCTTGACGCCATGGCGCCGCGGAAATTTCTGTCCCTGCATGATGCTTTTCGCCGGATAGAGCGGGAGATCGAAAAGGATCTGCAGGGCAGGCGTCACTGTCCGGTTGCGGATTTTGTCCTGCCGTACGAAGATATTGAACGGGATTTTTCCGAGGCGGTGGGCGGAAAGAATGCAAGCCTTGCGGAACTGAGGAAATTCCTCGGTCTGCCGGTCCCGGCGGGTTTTGCCGTAACCACCGCCGCCTATTTCGCTTTCATGGACAAAAACGGGCTGCAGCAAAAGGTTGACCGGATACTGGCGTCATGGCGGGATGGTCGGACGCCGCTTGCCCGGGCCGCGGACAATATCGGCAAACTCATCATGGCGAGTCCCTTGCCGCCCGGCGTGGAAAAAGCACTTTCCAGCGCCGTGGCGAAGCTTGAGGGGAATCATGCCGCCCCATGTTTCTTGGCAATTCGCAGCAGTGCCTGGGGGGAAGATGGCGAACGCAGTTTTGCCGGCCAGTATCAGAGTTTTCTCAATGTTCCGGCAACGGAGATCGGCAATGCCTACCGCCGGGTGGTGGCAGGTGCCTTCAGTGAAAACGCCCTGGCGTACCGGCGGAAGATCGGCTTTGACGAAAATGAGGTGGCAATGGCCGTGGCCTGCCAGAAAATGATCGATGCCGACGCCAGCGGCGTGCTCTATACCCTTGATCCCGGCACCGGGCTGGGAGCGGGGATGGTGCTCAGTGCCACCTGGGGCCTTGGCGCTCCGGTGGTTTCGGGTCGGGCCCGTGCCGACCGGTTTGTCGTTGACAGGCATGCGCCTCATTCGGTACGGGAGATGCATCTGGTGCGTAAGGAAACGGCGCTTCATCTTTCGGCAGCCGGCGGGACCGAGGCGCGGCCGGTGGCGGAAAAGGGACAGACCATGCCGTGTCTGAACAGGAATCAGATCCGCCAGGTGGCGGAAACGGGACTCTTGATCGAGAAGTATTTCAAGAAACCACAGGATATCGAATTCGCTTTTGACGCGAAGGGGAAACTGGTAATCCTGCAGGCCAGGCCGTTGCAGATACGGCCGCCCGCGGCTGCAAAAGCGGGTGAACTTTCCCGGCTGCTCAGCCGCTATCCGGTGATTTTCCGCGATCAGGGCGAGATTGCCCAGAAAGGTATCGGGACGGGCCGCGTCTTTCTGCTCAACGACGAAACAAAGCTTGACGATTTTCCCGATGGTGCGGTTCTGGTGGCACGTTTTGCATCGCCGCGGCTGGCAAAAGTGATGACAAGGGCAAGTGCGCTTGTCACGGACATCGGCGCGACCACCGGCCATCTGGCGACGGTTGCCAGGGAATTCCGCGTTCCATGCATCGTCAATACCGGCAACGGCTCATCCCTTTTGCAATCCGGGCAGGAGATCACCGTCGATGCCGAGGACAATATCATCTATCAGGGGCTGGTGCACGAACTCAGTCTCTACGGGTTGACCGGGGAAGACATTGAAGAAACTTCGGAATACAGACTGTTGCGTCGCGTGCTGAAAAATATCGCGCCGCTTCATCTGCTGGACCCGGCGGAAAAGAATTTCAGCCCGGAGGCCTGCCGCACCCTGCATGATATTACGCGTTTCGTGCACGAAAAGGCGGTTGAGGAACTGATTGACAGAAATTATTATCAGCCGCATCAGGCAGATACCGCTGCCGGCAAACTGCAATGGAATATTCCCCTTGATCTGATGCTGATCGATGTCGACGGCGGACTGGCGCCCGGTTTCAGGAAAGGGAAGGTGCCGCCGGAAGCGATTGTTTCCCTGCCGATGCGCTATCTGCTGAAGGGGCTCGCACATCCCAGGGCCTGGAACAATGAGCCCATGTCGGTTGATCTGGGAAGCTTCATGTCCAGTCTGACCAGGACGATTTCGCCTGAACTGTCGTCACCCAGGCAGGTGGGGCGGAATCTGGCGGTCATTTCGAAAGAATATGCCAATGTCAGTCTGCGGCTGGGGTATCATTTCACCATGATTGACAGTTATATATCGAAAAACATGAACGACAATTATGCCTATTTTCGTTTTTTCGGCGGGGTGACTGATCCGACTCGCCGATCACGGAGGGCGAAATTTCTCGGCGGTGTCCTGTCGCGCCATGATTTTCGCGTCGAGTTGCGCGGTGATTTGGTGGTGGCCAGAATCAAGAAGCTGGATGAGGCCGGCATGCTGCAGCGGCTCTTTGTTCTCGGCCTGCTGGTCGGTTTTACCCGGCAGCTTGATGTCAGGATGGTGAGCGAGCAACATATTGAAGTATATATCGATAAATTCAATCAGCTTCTTGAGGGGAAGATATGAATACTCAGCAACAGACAAGCATTCTGATTCTGGATGATGAACCTATTGTCAGCAAGCGTCTTAAGCCGTCCTTGGAGAAAAAGGGATATGAGGTGGAGACGTTTACCAACAGCATGGATGCCTTGAAGCGGACCCGGCAGCGGACCTTTGATATCGTCATTACGGATCTGAAAATGGAAGGACTGGATGGCATGGAGTTTCTCGGCGAGGTCAAAAAAAAATCTCCGGATACCGAGGTTATCGTCATCACCGGATTTGCCACCATGGAAACCGCCAAGAAGTCATTTCAGCAAGGCGTTTTTGATTTTCTCGCCAAACCGTTCAAGCTGGGGGAAATCAGCGAGGTTATCGGCAAGGCGGAGCAAAAAATAATGGCCGGGCGGTAAAGAGGTCCATTTTCAAATCACGCCGCATGATCGTCATGCGGTGTCAACCAAAAAGGGGAACTGAAATGATCAAGGGTCTTCTTGCGCTTGATGAAAATCTGGCCTCAAGTATTGCCCTCAGGTATGCCGCGCGACTGGTGACAATGTTGCCCCTGCAGCTGCAGGCGGGACATGTGGAAATCCCTGACGAAAAACAGTATGTGAAAGGAACGGGCTGGGTGCGGCGCACGTGGGAACAAGGGGTGATGGATGCCGGTCGGCAGGCCATTCAGAGGTTGCTCAATACGGAAAAGGTGGGCTGCCCCTTTATCGGCGTGCCGAAAGTCTTTGTCGGTGATCGGGATGATGAATTGCTGGAGGAGCTCGGCACCGGCGGCTATGACCTTTTTCTGGAAGGCAACCTCAATACCTCGAATATCAATGATTTTTATAAACTGGTTTCCTCGTCGCTTTATGCCAAATCGCCGTGTCCCGTCATGGTGGTCAAAAATCTGGTTGCCGGGAAACGGGTTGCCCTGCTCTGCGGCGACGGGGTTGACCATGAGGCCCTGATCCCCAGGACGCTCACCCTGCTCAACGGCAACGGATTTGATTTTGACCTGCTGTTTTATCGCTACCAGGAAAACGGCGGTCCCGTCATCATGGGGAAAGAAGAGGCCGGCAGCGTCCTGTTCGCGGCGGAAGAGCTGCTGCGGGCGGAAAATCGTCGGGCGATGAGCAGTCAGGTGGTCTGCGGCACGCCGGAAGGAGTCGCGGACATGCTGAAAAAATATATGGTGGTGGCGTCGTCTTTTCCGTTGAGGAGAAGTCCGCGACTTGAACTGCTGGCGCACTGTCCCTCACCTGTGTTGTTCTGCAAGTAACCTTGGAGGTGGAAATGAGAATAATCGCGGCATTTGATCATCATTCCTACAGCGAACGGATCATCGCTGATCTGGCCGATATCGCGGCAAACACCTGGGCCGATATAACCATACTGGGTGTGCAGCAGGCTGACGGGGGCGGCGGTCCGGATGATTATTTTGCCGGGACATTCCGCCATTATCGGGAAGAGTTTCTCCGGCGTGTGTCCGGCGGTGAACTGCCCTACGGCGGCGTCACGGGTTATGAGGAATATCATTCCCTCGGCAAGGGTCGCTGGGAAATCAATAACCAGGGCTGGGAAGGGGATGTCCGCAAAAAACTGCTGGTCAGGATACGGACCGGTGATCCGATGAAGGAAATTCTGGCGGAAAGCCGGGAGCAGAAAAGTGATCTTATCATACTTGGGTGCACAAAAGGGCTGGACTGTCAATGGCAGGGAGAGGTTGATCTGCCGCGCAAGATTGCCGCTAAAGCCGGCTGCTCGGTCCTGGTCATCAAGGAGATGAAACGGCCTGACACCATAATCTGTTTTCTGGATCAGGAACATGTCAGTCAGGCATCCCTGGAGATGATCAATCAGGTTGTCACCCTGCATCAGGCGGAACTGAAGATTGTCGGCATTACCGAGGGAGAAAGCTCGGCCGGAGAGGAGGGGATCAAAAACAGAATAGCCGCGATCCTCAAATACTATTCGGAACGCCGGATCAGCGCCTGGATCAAACTGATTTGGCCGAAGGATATGGAGCAGTACGTCGCCCAGGCAAGCCGGGAAGGAATGATTGCCCTGTGGATGGGGAGAAAATCATTGCTCGCCAAGATTTTTTCCCGTGATCTGGTGGGGAAACTGGTCAGCAACAGTCATTCTTCCGTGTTGATTCTCCGGTAACAGGGAAGGGGGGATGGGTGATTGCGATTGGCAGGGAAGAATTTCTTCCCCTTGCCCGCACAGACCATTTTGAGGTCGTGCGGTCTGACAGGAAGGCATTTCTGGAAGAATTCGCTTGAGAACGCGAAAACAAGCGAGCAGCGAGGCGAGACCTTAAATGGGGTAAGGCGAGGAGAAGCGCAGCCGCCATAGGTGTCGTTTTGTTGAAGAAACTGGAATTACTGATATACGCGAGCAAATTTGAGAACGTGAAAAAAACAGTAGGAAGATAAATTTGGAGAGACAGCAAAGCAGCAGATCTTAGAAATGGCAATATTGTAGGATGTTGTTTTATACAACGATTAAATAGAATGGCAAAAATCTGCCGAAAACTGAGCACTTGTGATATTTTCTTGCATTATGGCACCACATGTAGTAACGTTACTACATATAAGTTGAAAAGGAGGTGCATTATGACTGTCACAACCATATCCAGCCGTGAATTCAATCAACATATCAGCGAGGCAAAAAGAGCCGCAAATAAAGGCCCGGTGTTTATCACCGATAGAGGCCGCCCGGCTCATGTTCTCTTGAGCATGAAAGAGTATCAACAGCTTTCTGGTAGCAGGCAGAAGATTGCCGATCTTCTGGCTATGCCCGGCATCGAAGACCTTGAATTGGAAATCCCCCAGATGTGTGATCTTCCACGTTCTGCTGAGCTTTCGTAATGTTTATTCTTGACACGAATGTGGTCTCCGAGCTGAGAAAAGTCCGTCTCGGCAAGGCCGCTGAAAATGTTGCCAAGTGGGCAGATAGCGTCGCAACGCCCGACCTCTATCTTTCAGTCGTAACGATTCAGGAATTAGAGATAGGGGTGCTTCTTGCCGAACGACGCGATGCTGAAAAAGGGGCCATTTTCAGGACTTGGCTCAACAGCCATGTCCTACCGGCCTTCGAGGGCCGCATTTTGTCGGTCGACTTAGCAGTTGCTCTGCAGAGCGCGAGATTACACGTCCCGGATCCTCATCCGGTCCGGGATGGATTAATCGCGGCAACGGCCCTGGTCCACGGCATGACTGTTGTCACTCGCAATGTCGATGATTTCAAAAGGACAGGCGTCCCGATACTCAATCCATGGGACACTGATTAATTGTTTTAATTTTCACCGCCATGTGGAAGTGGCCTTGGTTTGTTGGGCAAAATCCGGGCATGGTTAAGGTGGCTTCTGGCAAGATCTGCCTCTTGCACAAACACAAAAGTTGAGACTATTCCTGCGTTGCCGTTGGGGTCGGGCCACCTCATGGGCCGTTGGGTCATGGCCGTTGGGGATGGATGGCCGTTGGGGTCGGGCCACGGTAACTATTTGGAAATCAATAATTAAGATCCCAATAATAGGCGTTTTGAGCCCCTATATCGTCTTTTTTACCATCAAAATTGGCAATATAGGTTCCCATGCTTTGCCCTTGCCATTACGCCAATAGAATCATCTATATTTGTATTTTTGACATCAAAATCGCCATTATAAACTGAAATATGGGCACAAAATACTTATTGCTTTTACTTTTAAATAGTTAGCGTGGCCCGACCCCATTCCCACCATTCCCACCTGGACACTTGGATGTTGAATTCACGTGGGATTAAAGACCCGCAAGTTGATCAGTATTTACGGAGGTGATGTAAGTCTCAATGCCTTTCTTTACCCTTGGATTGCTTGTAGATCGATAATTTTCTTGAAAGGTTCTGTACCTTGCTAACTTGATTTCAAGAATACCGGTTGTTATCTCTATATTAAATGCTGTGATCTTTGGTGAAGGCCCTTCCTCTTTTTTTTTGTTCAATACAAAACCAGCCCGGTCGGCCGAAGACTTTACTTCGGCCACAATGATTTCAAGTGATCCATTGTCATTTCCTGAAATAATAATGTCATCCATATAAACGCTGACTCGTATCGAAGCTGATCTTGATAAATTTTCGAGCTTTCTGCCAAGAGCACTGAATCTAAGGGACAGTGATGCCAAAATAGGTGATTGCACGAATCCATACGGTAACATATACGTTATTGGTGACTTGGCAGGATGTTTAACCGTGGATGCGAGTGTGTATTCTCTTGCAGTTTTGTAATCGAAAAGCTCTTTCAAGCTACTGTCATGTCAACGTTGAAATGTCGTAATAAATAAGCTATTATTTCTTCATAATCAACCCAAGGAGGTTTGGCTATGAAGAAATACATCGTGACACTCACGAGAGATGAACGTGAAATTCTCAGCAACATCGTATCGAAAGGGAGACATAACTCGCAGAAGATTCTTAATGCCTTGATTCTGCTGGATTGCGATGTTGGACGAAGCCGCTACGCGGCAGACGAG
>AMWB02087590.1_pt1 | contig 15303 bp, 17 predicted proteins | sample 200311 | NCBI WGS metagenome assembly AMWB02 (sample SAMN02737377, study PRJNA173069) | bioreactor metagenome | biome: anode biofilm in microbial fuel cells | place: USA: California | collected 2010-12-16 | reverse complement strand
ACCCATAAGTACGCTTAAACCGGATGAACCGTTTATGCTCTTCTTGTTGTCGATGAGCGTCGTGACATGCAGTCGCTTTTGCAGCGGCGATTATTGGACGCCTGATACAGGGAGCCGGATGCCGAGGCGGATCATCTTGCGGCGCAGGGTGTTTTTATCGATCCCGAGCTCACGGGCAGTGGCGACTTTTTTGCCGCCGTGGCGCTGCAGAGCCTGAACGATGGCCGCTTTTTCAATCGCCTGCAGGCTTATGCCGGCCGGCATGCTGACGTGGCCACCGCGCGGGATAAGGTTTTCGGGAAGATCATCGATACGGATGAAATCCTCGCGGCAGAGGATGAAGGCGTGCTCGATCGCGTTCTCCAGTTCGCGCACATTCCCGGGCCAGTCGTGCAGCATCAGGGCGGCCAGCGCGTCCCGGGTAAGCCCTTTCACCTCGCGGCCCTTCTGGTGGTTGAAGCGCTCGATGAAGTGGTCTGTCAATAGCAGGATATCGTCCCGGCGCTCGGCCAGGGTCGGCAGCACGATCTTGAACACGTTGATCCGGAAGTAAAGGTCATCCCGGAACTTCTCTTCCCGCGCGAGCTGACTGAGATTGCGGTGGGTGGCGGCGATGACCCGGGCGTTGGTCGGAACCGGGCGGTTTGAGCCCAAGGGCTCGTACACCCGATGCTGCAGCACGCGCAGCAGGCGCACCTGGACCGAAGGCGAGATGTCGCCGATTTCATCAAGAAAGATCGTTCCGTTCTGGGCCAAGGCGAAGCGGCCGGGCTTGTCCTGCCTGGCATCGGTGAACGCGCCGGCCTTGTAGCCGAACAGCTCGGACTCGATCAGGGAGTCGGGCAGCGCCCCGCAGTTCACAGCCACGAACGGCCCGCCGCGGTGGGGGCTGTGATTGTGGACGGCGCGCGCGATCAGCTCCTTACCGGTGCCGCTGGCGCCTTCGATCAGCACCGTGCTGCTGCTTTCGGCCACCTGAGGGAGGATGCCGAAAATCTTGAGCATCTTCTCGCTCTTGCTGACGATGTCCTCGAACGAGTGCTGCTGCCGCAGCGCCTTTTGAAGCTCCCGGAGCGCCGATATGTCCTGAAACGTCTCCACCCCTCCGATGATGCGCCCCGCCTGATCCTTCAGCAGGGTCGTACTGACGCTGATGGGAATGCGCTTCTTGTCAGCCCGATAGACATGCACCGGCATGTTGGAAATGGGCGCCTTGGTTTCAATCGTGCGGCGCAGCATGCAGCCGGTTTCGCACACGTCCGCCCGAAAAACCTCGAAGCATTGCCGGCCGATCGCCTGAGACCGTTTGATACCGGTGATAATCTCAGCCGCGCGGTTGAAGGACGTGATGCGCCACTCCAGATCCACCGTGAACACTCCTTCTGCGAGGCTGTCGAGGATCAGTTCGTGGTGCTGCTGGGAAGTTTTAGATAATTCTTCCATGATAGCCTGCATCCTATAAGTCATGCGTGTCCTCAGTTTCATGACCTGGGTGCAGAGTGTTCCCATTTTTCAGTTTAGTCAAGGAAGTGCTGCCGCTCCGATATGTCTGCATGTTCCAGCGGGCTGGTGGTGATGGCGCTAATCCATTTGAATTCTTTGAAAAGCATCATCGTTTAGAATCGCCGCTGCGATACGGGCATGGTTGTTGCTGAAAATTCGTCGAGCGAATCGATTACACCGGTTTCGTTGACGCACAGAGCCATGCCGACGCATCCCTGCATCTTCTGCTCGAAGTCTTATCAGCGCTTGTCCCAGTCCGAACCGGCAGGTGGGCTTCTCGCCGTTAGCCCTGCGCCGGAGCCTCTGCGCACCGCCCTGCCGACTTTCAATGGAAGGGTTTCTCCGGTTCTGGATACCTGCAAGAAGTTGTGCGTGCTGGAATCGGGTGGAAAACAGGGTGTGGCCAAACGTACGATCCCAATGAAACCCGGGTCGATTTACGAACGCGCCGGCGAAATCAAAAAGCTTGGCATCCGGGTTGTCATCTGCGGTGCGGTGAGCGAAGCGTTCTACAATCTTCTCAGGGAAGCCGGCATAGATTTGGTCTGCGGAATCACCGGTGACATCGATGAGGTGGTAGCCGCACACCGCAACGGGACGCTGAACCACCCTCGGTTCCGGATGCCGGGTTCCGAATAGCCGATTTTCCATTATCCCTCCCTGCCCCTAAGAATCAATTCTGGGATCGAACAAAGGGAACAATTCGCCCCATCTATACTTTTTCAAAGGATGCATTTTGTTCCCACTCCAATTCCCCGGATAGGCACTTATCGGGTACCGCTAAGAAATTTAAAGCTATTTCAAAATATTAAATTGACAGAGCGCCAAGCAAAGTTGCTGGCACCACAGTTGCTGTAAGGTGATAATCAAATGTCAAAAGAGGAAACCACAGCTTCGCTCACTGTCAACCCGCCCCGCGGAATCGACACCATGCTTTCACGAAAAGAATTTTTCAAAGATTTGCTTTTTCGAGGAATCCGCACGGTGAACGACTTGGCAGAACCAGTTGATAAGGCCCCCACGGAGCCTCTTGCTGTCGTGGCCGGGTTCGATCTGCCGGCGACCGAGCTTAGCCCCTCCTTGCTGGCGATCGAGGCAGAACTGCGGGGAGTACGCCTGCAGGCCGGCGATGCGGAGAATCTGCAGCGGGAGATTTATCAGGAGCTGACCCAAAAGCGTCCGCCGATCAGGCCGGAGGAACCCCGGTGACGGTTTTGGATGCGGGGCAGGGAAGGCGCCCCGTGAAATCATATTTTTTGTGGGAGTGGCTTCCAGCAACAATGATCGCGGCAAGATGCCGTTCCCACAGATGAAAGCAGTCACTCTGATTATTTAAAGGACCGGGTAGAACAATTCAACTCAGGCATGAAAGGAGGCTGAAATGGAGCGTTACGGCACGGGATATTTGGAGGAACGCAAGCTGGTCAAGCGTTGGCCGCAGCCGATACCGGCGATCGTGGCACTGGTGCTGACGCTGGCTGTGTTTTATGCCACCTGGTGGATTTTTCAGGATCCGCGCGGGTGGATGCGCATGTACACCCCTTACGTCGGCTACATGTACACGCGCTGGTGGCTGATCATGCTGATCTGGATGGTCTATATCTTCAACTACTGGCCGTTCAAGCGCAAATGGCTGGAGGACACCCACCCGGTCGTCAAGGGTGCGGTCCTGACGGTGATTTCCGTGGTGATCCTGTGGGTGCTCATTAAGGGGTTTTTCGAATCCCTGCTGGGCAACTATGGGGTTGCCTATTTCAACCCCGACAACCTGATGAAATTGCCGAGGATGACGGAATTTTTCGCTTTGGAGTATGCGGCGCTGGCGTGCCTGATGTTTGCGGCGATCGCCTCGTGGCTGAGCCCGGCCTGGGTGGTGGCCTGCGAGGAAGTTCCCTGGCAGAGCCTGAACCAGCCTGGCAAGGGCATCAGCATACTAGTGGCGACATTCTTTTTGAGCACCCTGATTTTCTTCATGACCATGCACTCCCACATGGGCATCCTCTACTACCCCTGGCAGTATTTTACGGCAATTGCTCCGCCATACTGGGAACAGTTCGCCAACACGGTTTCGGGCAACTTCCACGTGGCCTGGATCATGTGCTGCACGGTGACGGTCTGGATTGTGGAAACCATCTGGGAACGCTTTCCCTTCAAACTGATCAAGACCAACTGGCTGCGGCGCATCGTGGCCTTTTTCGGCATCATCGCCATCGCCTGGGCCATGCACCTGTTCCTGTATTTCGCCCAGGAGCTGACCTGGGGTCCGGCCATCCGCGGCACCCGCTTGATCAACGCCCCCGACTGGCGCTGGCTGCATGTCGGCGAGATGGCGGTGTTCTTCCTAGTTCCGGCTCTGTTCCTTACCTTCTACTGCGGCAACTGGCCACAGCGCTTCAGCCTGCCGGTTAATGTCTTCATCCGCACGCTGATCACCATCGCCGCCGCCATTCTGCTCTATATTTTCTACTACAAGACGTCCCACGACTACCTGGGAACCCAGAAGGGCTTCATGCACGAGCAGCAGTTCCCCATGATCCCGACCATCTGGCTGATCAACATCTGGCTCGTGCACCACTGGTTCATGGACAACTGGCCGGCCTGGAAGATGGTGCCGAAGACCGCCGAGGAGATCGCGGCCGATCACGCTGCCGAGAAAGCCAAGCTGGCGGAGGTCCGCTGGAACCCGGCGCTGGGTTGGGGATTGGGGGCCGGTGCGGTATGCGGAGTAGCGATCTACTTCATTACCCTGAGCGTGCTGCCCTGGGCCTACAAATCCATCACGGTCATCAAATAGATGGCGACAAGGAGGAACCATGTCTGAAGATAAAGGCAAGATCAGCCGCCGGAACTTCTTCAAAGGGGCGGCCATGGGTGCGTTGGGGGGCACCGCGCTGGGAATGGGACTGTTTTCATATTCTCCCTGGCGGAAGTCCTACTTTCCGGAAGTGAAGCGCAAGCTCGCCGACATCGGCGCCTGCAAATCGCTCAAGGTGACGAACATCTCGGAAACCAGCTGGTTCGAGAACGCGGTCCTCATGGGCGACATCAAGGGCGCCGGCGGACTCTTGGTGAACCAGTACAGTTACAACTGGCCTCCGTTCGGCGACGGCACGGGCCTCGGCAAGGGCAGCTACGAGAAGGGCATTGCCAAGATCAAGCACCTGCTGCCGAACAATCTCGAGGAGGCCTGGGCAATCACTGAGAAACTTTCGGTGAGCCCGCAGAACGCGGGCGGGTTTGCCGCCCTGGTCGAGATAGAGGAGCTCAACGGCAAAAAGCGAAAATTCCTGCTCGACAGCGGATGGTCCTACAAGTGGATGGATGAGAGCTTCAAGCGCGAGGGCATCGACCAGATGCTGAAGAACAGGGAAATCGAGGCCTTGATCATCTCCCACGAGCACTTCGACCACTACTGGGGGGTGCCGGTCACCTACAAGTATGACCCAACCATCACCACTTACATCCCGGATGGGTTCTATCCCGAAGGGCTGCAGTATCTCCAGGATGCGGGCCACAAGGGCAAGGTGGTCAAAGTTAAGCCGGGGCTCAATCCCCTCATCCCCGGCGTAGCAACCTTCGTTTTTGCCGTTCCCATCATCTGTCGGGTTTACGGGGAGCAGGCGTTTTACGTTAACGTCAAGGACCTCGGGCTGGTCAGTATCACCGGATGTTGTCACTTCGGCATCATCCAATTCTCGGAGACCGCTTTCCGAGAGATCAAATACGAGAAGGACCAGCTCTACGGCATCTACGGCGGCCTGCACATCTCCCCCTTTGAGGACTGGGACCCCAAGTATGACGACCTGGTGCTGTCTCTCGGAAAATACGGGTTCCAGAAGATCGGCTGCAACCACTGTACCGGGATCCTCTGCGCCAAGAAGTTCATCGAAAGGGGGTACCCGGTTCAGAAGGGCACGGCTCGGCATCGGTCGCCAGACTCGGCTTACCTGGGCAACGGTGACAAGATCGGGTACGGAATTGAAGTGTGATGATTTTCGACCTGCGGCGGCAGGAGATGGTAGATCTTCTGCCGCCTGTCCTCATGGGGGAGGTGAAGGATGCTGAAACAACTGCAAGGAAAGGGAAGATTCATTCTCTTGGCGGTATTGCTGCCTGCACTGCTCGGCTTTTTCGGCGCCAAGGTCATCCCGGAAATGAAAGAGGTGATCGACAATTTTACGGACCGGACCAAACTGGCGGAAGTGCTCAAGAAATACGGCGAACCGGGAGTGGTGCCGCAGGAACTGACGGTCTGCGACATGGCCAAGCCGGTCGTGTCCAAGAGCGAAGAAAAAGAGGGAGTCACGTTTTACACTCTGGAATCCAGAGTCGACAAATGCCAGGAATCGCCGGCCGCGGTCGGCACGGTTCGGATCTTCGCCATGGGGTGGAAAGGCGGCAAGATCGTCAAATTCGTATGGGGCGGCCCTAAGGGAGGCAAGGTCGAGTATTGAGACGCCCGCATCGTTGCCTCAGGCGAAATTCAGAACGTTGGATTGCCCGCATAGCCGGCATAAGATGAAGCGCTATCAAGGTCGTCTCGCCGGATGCGAGCGAGCTAGTTTGCGGCGGACCAACGAAGGGGGGTGAGCGTATGCGCAGATTCAAATACCAGGGGAAAGTTTTCGAGCTGGACGCCGACGGGTTTCTGGTGAATCCGGCGAAATGGGACCGAGACCTGGCCGAAGGCCTCGCCGGCGAATGCGAAATTTCCTCCGGGCTGACCGAGGAGCACTGGGATGTGATTCGCTTCATTCGGCGCTTTTACGGAGAGCGCGGCAAGTGTCCCACCATCTTCGAAACCTGCCGGGAATGCCGGCTGGGCCGCCAGGTGCTCAAGCGGCTGTTCCCGACCGGCTACATGCGGGGCGCCTGCAAGATGGCGGGCATCAGCTACAAGGAAGCCTACATGGGCGCCGACTACATGGAACACAGCGCCAAGGATCTGCACGCCGTCACCCAGCGCCAGGAGTACCGCGTGGACGTCCGGGGATTTCTCGTGGACCCCGATGAGTGGGACGAACATTATGCCGCCCACCGCGCCTACGACATGAAAACCCGGGGCGGAAAACTGACCGTGCAGCATTGGAAAATCATCCGCTATCTGCGCAGCAGCTACTACAAGACGGGCCGGATCCCCACCATCGTGGAAACGTGTGAAGCGAATGCCATCGAAATCGACGAGCTTGAAGCGCTGTTCCCGGACGGCTACCACCGGGGGGCCGTAAAAATCGCCGGTTTGCGGTTGCGCTGATGAGGTTCTTGCAGCAATGGCGCCGGACATGAACCTGAGCTCATTTTTCAAAGGCGACCTTGACCAGGATCCGGGCGCTGGGCTCCAGGCCATCATGCGGTCGATCCTGATCCGCACCCAGTTTCTGCCTGCGGTCCGCCATGTCATCGGGTGGCGCGGCCTGAAGCAGTCCGCGGCCGCGGCGGAAGGCTGGACGGCCAAGATCAGGGGCTATTCCGGAGTGTTCGGCCTGTTTTTCATGGGGGTCGAGCCGCTGCCGGGATGGATCACGGGCATCTTCGGCCTATGCTATTTCCCCGACCCGGCGGAGGCCCTTGTTGAACGGTATTCCTTGCGTGCGGCGGCCTTCACCCAGAGTGCGGATTATTGGCCCTGCGTCCGCGATTTCTTGCAGCACCCCGAAATGTGCGAGCTTTTCGGAATCGGCAGCCTGCTGATCTGCGTCCGGCCGGACCGGCACGCGCTGGCGCTGGTCATGCAAAGCGTATCCTCGCAACGCACGCTGGCCCGCGAAGGCGTGCGCATGCTGCGGGACGGACAGATGGAGGAACTGGTCGCTCCCGGCGGCTGCGACCAGGATCTGCCCGCCTTCGAGACCGCCCTCGGCTTCTTCGACGTGCTGGCCGCCTCCGTGACATTTAATCTCGAGCAGGCTCCGGTTTGTCTGATCGAACGCAGGTACCCGGCGACCCAGGCGGTGTACGACGGGTCAGGCGCGGTATCCACCCAGGAGGCGCCGGGCCTCTGGAACGGGCTCGTGGCGCTGGGCTACGGGGCTGGGGACTTCGACGCTCTCTGTTCGGCGGTCGCGGCAGCCGAGCGTGCGCCGCTATCGGCGCGGACCGTCACCGGGCCGGACAGCGCTCCCGGGAACTACCAGGGCAGGCTCTGGTGGCGCGCCCACCAGCTCCGGGACTTCAAAAGCGTCGACAAGAAAATCTTGGGCGTGGACGACCGCCCGCCGCTCGTCATTCTGACGGGTTTTCTCGGTTCCGGCAAAACGAGCTTCCTGCAGCACTTCATCGAGTACCAGACCCAGCGAAGCCGCTTCGTGGCAGTGATCCAGAACGAAATCGGCGAGATCGGCCTCGACGGCAAGCTGCTGGATTACAAGGTCACGGAGATCGATGAGGGCTGCGTGTGCTGCAGCCTGGTCGGGAACCTCAAGCGCGCCATTCATGGCATTCTGGAAAGCTTCTCGCCGGATTACGTCATTCTGGAGACCTCCGGGCTGGCCAATCCATTGAATCTTATCGAGGAGATAGCCGGCCTGGAGGACACGGTTCGCTTCGACTGCACGATTACCGTTGTGGATGCCCTTAATTTTGACGAAGCCCTGGCGGACTACCGTATCGCGCTCGACCAGATCCGGGCGGCCGATGCCTTGATTCTGAACAAGTGCGATCTTGTCAGCGACTCGCGACGGCAATCTCTTCGACTGCGGCTGCACGAGTTGAAACCGAATGCTCCTATCCTTGAGGCGACACAGGCAGATGTGAATCCAGGGCTGATCCTTGATGCTGAGGAAGGCGCCGCGGAAGCCGGCGAACGCCAGCCGCCTGTTCCCACCGGGTCCACGGAAGGTGCGCACCGCCAAACGCACGTACAAGACGGGCTCTGGTCGCGAAGTTTGACCTTCACCCGGAAGCTGGACCGCGGAAAGTTCATGCGGGCGATCGAGTCGCTTCCGCGATCCATCTTTCGCGCCAAGGGCATCATTGAAATGGCGGATCCCTCGCAGACCATGCTCTTCCAATATGTGGCCGGCCGCTACGAGCTCTCCGCCTGGCCTCACGCCACAACCCGCGACCGTTTCCTGACCCTCATCGGAAAATCCGACGACGCCGGCGACTTCTACCGGGCCGAGCAGTTGCTACAGGCCGCTGAAACGTGAAAAATTCAGCATTCCACCAGGCCTGGCTCACGCAAAGACTTTAGCAGGGAACTTTCGCCATGCCGAACTGCGGCCAGCGCTGGCGCTGTCGTATCAGAGGGCTACCCATCAACCATCAGAAGAAAAATATTATGAAAGGAACAGGAAGCCAATGGAGAAAATAGGAATCATCATCTGTGCCCGTTACCGGGATTGCGGCGGCGGCAAATGCTTTCGGGCCCTGCGCGAACGACATGGAGCATTTTCGATCTACCCGGCCGCGGAAGCGGTGGAAATCGTCGGCTATTCGAGCTGCGGCGGTTGCCCGGGCGGCAACGTGGAGTATGTCCCCGCCGAGTTCAAGAAGAACGGCGCCACGGCCATTCACCTCGCCACCGGGCTCGTCGTCGGCTACCCGCCGTGTGAAAATATCCGGAGCTTCAAGGCCTTCATCGAAACGGTCTATGGCCTGCCGGTCGTCATCGGAACCCATCCCATTCCGCAAAAATACATGGACGCTCACGAAAAGCTGCCATTTTGGCAGGAAAGCGACATGGCGGAACTTTGCCGGCCACTTCTGGATGAATCTCCGGAGATCAAGTCGGCTTATAACTGAGCGCAACAACTGACGCTTTCATGGAATCTACCCGCGTGAAAATTACGATTCTCGTCGACAAGCGCGCCGGCGGCGGCCTGGTTGGCGAGCACGGCTTATCCATTTGGATCGAGGCCGACGACCGGCATGTCATCTTCGATACCGGGCAGGGGCAAGCGTTGGCGCTCAATGCGGCTGCACTCGACGTGGACTTGAGACAAACCGATGCGCTGGTGCTGAGCCATGGGCATTTCGACCATACCGGCGGCGTCGCCTACGTGCTCAAAACCGTCGCCCCGATCGACACCTATTGCCACCCCGGGGTCGTACTGCCGCGCTACAGCATCCGCAACCTAATGCCGCGCCAGATCCAGATGCCGGGATCCTGCATGGTCGCCATCGACGCCCTCTCCCAGCAGCGTCTCCATTGGGTGCAGGAGCCGATGCGGATTTCCGAAAGGATCGGGGTCACCGGGCCGATTCCGCGCGAGACGGCCTTCGAGGACACGGGCGGACCGTTCTACCTTGATCCGGGAGGGCGACGTGCCGATGCCATGGACGACGACCTCGCTCTGTGGATCCAAACGGCCCCAGGATTGGTCGTTTGCGTCGGCTGCAGCCACGCCGGCGTGGTCAACACGTTAAATTACATCCTGCGCTTGAACCCCGGGTCCAAGATACGAGCGGTCGTGGGTGGGATGCACCTGGTGAACGCGAGCCATGACCGGATAGAACAGACGATCGCAGCCCTGCGGGCCTTGGGGCCGGAGCTCCTGGTTCCCTGCCATTGCACCGGAGAAAGGCCCGTTGAGAGAATGCTGGCCACCTTCGGGGATCGAGCCTTATGGGGGCATTCGGGTTTAAGGCTCCAATTTTGATTCCTTTTTGCGGATTCGTCAATTTTTGAGCCTTTGATGAGCAATGGCGCAGATGAGGTTCAGAGGAGAAAAAAGATGAATAATGCGTTGGATGATTTCGTAGACCGGCTGCAGAACCAAATTTTTGAGGAAACCCGGGAGGCCTGCGGCGAGCTCGGGTTTCAGCGCTGGCGCAACCCCCTGTATCGAGGTGGAATGCCGGATGCCGACGGGCACGGCCGCGTCACCGGCCGGTGCGGGGACACCATTGATCTTTTTTTGAAGTTTGAAGACAACCGCGTGACTCGTGCCACTTACATAACCGACGGATGCGGTTCCAGCACGGTCTGCGGGTCCTTGGCCGCAGAGCTAGCTCTCGGCAAAAGCCCGGATGAACTGGCGGCGGTTACGGGAGAAAAAATTTTGGAGGTGTTGGGGCGGTTTCCGAAAGAAGACGAACATTGCGCATTTCTGGCCGCGGAAAGTCTTCAAAGCGCCTTGGATGACTACATGCGGAAGCAGATCACCCAGACTGCACCGGACAAAACCTGCGCCCGATCTGAGGTCGCGGATGGAGGAAAACAGCAAAAAGGAAATCATGAGCGATGTGACCCGAATCGAGGCTGAGGCCAAGGGTTTCCGGCTGATTGATCTTTTTGGAAACACCGTGTTCATCGAGGGATCCATCCAAATCGTAGACCTGGTGGATGAGCATTATGTGATTATCGAAAAGAATTGACATCCGGCCAGACTTAATTAGCTTATGGTTGTAAAGGAGGCGGGCGATGACAGTGGGACTTAGCTCCAACATCCGCTTCCAGAATCATGGCGCCCGTCCCTTTAGAAAACAGTTACTGAAAGGCGGTCGATATGATTCTCCACTATGTTTTCGTCGGAATATATCTCGCGGCCATTTTGGGGATCATCCTCGCCGTAGTTCACGTCTCGCGTCAACGCGACGGCAGCTCCCACCGACACGGCCATTGAAGGCGCTGGAAGTTGGCTCGTTCCCCCTACAGGCGGCTCCACCCCATGCGTGTGGTGGAGGAAAGATGTGACCGGCAATTCCTGTGCGACTATAGATATCGGGCAATCGCTGAAACCGGCCGGCCGCTATAAATCCGCGGGCATCCCACTGCTTCCTCGCCTTTAACACAGCGCCACCGTAGCGCTACTTCTCAGGTCCATATCGATAGGCAGCGCAATTCCACAAGCCGGAAGTTTTCCTCCATGTGGCTTTCTAAAGTAGATTCAATGAGCTGAGCGAGCTGTATAGGGTGTGGCATGCTTTTTGTTAAGCAAATAGCCGGGAGATACCGTGACAATGCTTTCCGGCCGCAGACGGGAAGAAGAATATCGCCAAAGGAGTGAGAACGATGTTCAAGCACATTATGCTGCCGACCGACGGGTCGGAGTTGTCCAATGCGGCTGTCCATGAGGGGATTCGTTTCGCCAAAAGCATTGGGGCCAAGGTGACCGGCATTTGCGTGATGCCCAGCCAGCATCCGTTTTTTTATGAAGGGTTGAACGCCGAGGTTTACCTGGAGCTGCAAGCCGAGAAGCGCAAAGAGCTGAGGGAGGTGGCGGAGGCCTTCCTGTCGGTAGTTGAAAAAGGCGCCAGGGAGGCGGGCATTCCTTGCAACGTTGTTGTGGAGACGTCCGACCATCCGTATGAGGCCATCGTTCAGGTGGCTGAGAGGGTCAGGGGCGACCTGATCATGATGGCTTCCCACGGCCGGCGAGGCGTCAAGGCGATTTTGCTGGGCAGTGAAACTCAGAAAGTCTTGGCCCACTCCAAGATCCCGGTGCTGGTGTACCGCTGAACCGGCTGAAGGCGAAAGAGATGAAAAACCTCCAAAACCCGGCTCCGTAATTCCAGCGCAGGTGCAGGCAGAACGAGAACCAGTGAACGCGGGCATCGCTGCAATGATTCGGGAGGTGCCGTCATGAAAAAGGTTGAAGCGGGATCTTCCATTTTTTCATGTACTTCCAAATAGTCGCCCGGCTCAACCCCGTGCGCCGGGATACTTCGGCCTTGTTCCATTCGCTGTCTTTGAGCAGGCCTAACAAGATTTCTCGTGTCATTTTCCTGCGATCATCCTTTTCCGGATGCGGAATTCCGAGTTGGCAGCTGATCGTCCGATGGCTGCGCGGATTCAGAATTTCCTCAGGAAGGTCGTTCAGGCCGATTTGGTCGCTCGTGCATATCACAAACGCATGCTCGATCGCGTTTTCAAGCTCGCGCACGTTGCCAGGCCAGTGATACTTCATGAAAACGCGCATGGCAGAGGCCGAAATCGTTTTAATCCGCCTTCCGGTCTTGCAGCCGAGCATCTCGATAAAATAGCTGACGAGCAGCGGGATGTCCTCTTTGCGGTTTCGCAGAGGTGGTAGGGTGATAGGAAATACCTTTAGCCGGTAATACAAGTCCTCGCGGTAATGCTCGGTCTGCACCAGTTCGTATAAGTCTTTGTTAGTAGCACCGACGATGCGGATGTCAATTTTCCGCGTCCTGGATTCCCCCACCCTTTGAATTTGCCGCTCCTGTAAAACGCGCAGCAACTTGATTTGAATCAGGGGACTGATCTCGCCGACCTCATCCAGAAAGACCGTGCCGCCGTGGGCCTCCTCGAAACGGCCCACGCGGTCGTGGATAGCCCCGGTGAATGCGCCCTTCACATGGCCAAACAATTCGCTCTCCAGCAGAGACTCTGGCAGGGCGCTGCAGTTGACGGTGATCAGGGGCTTGTCGTGACGGCGGCTGTTGTAATGAATTGCACCGGCCACGATTTCCTTGCCGGTGCCGCTTTCTCCCTGAATCAAGACGGTCGTCTCGCTGGATGCAGCGGCGGATATGGCTGAAAAAATGCGTTGAATGGCCGGACTGTTGCCGATGATGTCGACCTGTTTGCGATCTTGGCGCCATTGGCGCGCGGTTTCCTCCAGTTTCCATTTGGCCTGCTTCAGCTCGGTCAGGTCGGTAACCGCCTCGACGATGCCCAAGACGGTTCCCTTCTGATCGCGGATGACGCGGGCGCTCTTGATCACCGGCACCACCCGGCCGTCCTTGTGTCGGAGGGAGCATTCGGTCGGCAGCACATGCCCCTCCTGGAAAATGCGGCACTCGCTGAAATCGGCCGGGCATTCCCGGCCGAAGCAGTTGTCAAAATGCAGCAGTCGGCAATTCTTTCCGAGGACTTCATCGGCGCGGTGGCCGCTGATGCGCTCCATCGAGGGGTTCCACAACGTGATGTTGCCGTTCTGGTCGAGGGTGAAAACACCATCGCCGATCGACTCCAACAGCATCTGGACGAATTGATTGTCCGCCAGCTTTAAAGCCTCAGCCATCGCCCTGTTTCCTCTTGCTTAAGACAGCGCCACCGTAGCGCCACTCTCCACTTTCGTATTGATAGAAAATGTCATCACAACCGTCAATCTTTTTCTGCTCAAGCGGCTTTTAGAAGTAGATTCAATGGGGTGAACGAAGCTTTGCTGCTGAATGAGAGCATAGTGAGAATGGCACACTTCTTGTTCTGAAGGTTATGGGAAGAGATCGAAACAGAGGACCGGAGGCCGAACGCCAATGAGGTTGCGAAAATCACCGCTGGCGGTGTGAAGACGCCAAGCCCGAACGCGGCTGGGGTGGCCATGCCGTAAAGCAAGCAGGAGCTGCTTTAAAGGGAGCTGCCCGTGAATAAACGAGCCGCCAGGAGGCACCTGATTAACACCACAATTGTTTGCCACCACTTAACTGCGGCGAATTCAGGCGTTTCGTTTGACGGCATCATGAAGAATTGCTGCATCCACGGCATGTATGCGGAGTTGGCGGCTTGCTTCAAAGTGGGGACTTTCCTGGTAATTCGGGTGACCGGTGGCTCATGGGGCTATTCCAAGGACGAAGGCTTCCTATTGCTGGCAGTAGCGGAAGTCAGGTGGACCAAATTGATCGTAGACGAACAGGAGGCTCGGTACGCAGCTGGACTGAAATACGTGATGATTTGAGATTGTCGTTTCTGCGGCCGATCGCCATGATTCTCGATAGGGGGGTGAACATGTTCAAGCACATTTTACTGCCCACCGACGGCTCGGAGTTGTCCGAAGTTGCCGTTCAACAGGGGGTTCGTTTTGCCAAAAGCATCGGCGCGAAAGTGACAATCCTTTGCGTGATGCCCCAGCATTACATGTTTCAATACGCGGCGCATGTTATGCAAGAGCCGTTTGGATCTTCAACCCAACGAAATGAGTGCGAAGAAGCCTTCTTGGCGACAATTGAAAAAGCAGCTGAATTCGGGAAAATGCAAGTGGAAGCCCATCTATCAAAGATTGAAAAATGTGCCAAGGAGGCAAGGGTTGTCTGTGACGTCGTTTGCGAGCGAAACGATTTTCCCTACGAAGCCATCATCGGGTTGGCCGAACAGAAAGGGTGCGATCTCATCATGATGGCGTCCCATGGCCGGCGGGGCGTCAAAGCCATCCTGATCGGCAGTGAAACCCAGAAGGTGCTGACGCATTCCAAGATCCCCGTGCTGGTTTATCGTTGAGCGGACCCATATCCAATTAAGGAGGAAACCATGTTCAACCACATTCTACTGCCCACCGATGGTTCGAGCCTGTCGCAGGCTGCCATTCAAAAAGGGATCCAGCTGGCCAAAGGCATGAAGGCAAAAATCACCGGAATCAGCGTCATGCCCGAAAGCAAATTTTACATGTATGAAACCGAAATCAACGTGCAGGAAAAAAAAGAGATCGCCAAGCAGCATCAGCAGCAGGCCAGCCTGAACCTGGCGGTTATTGAAGAGGCTGCTAAAGCCGCGGGAGTCCCCTGTGAGACGCTCTGCGGGATAAGCGATCATCCTTATGAAGCCATCATCAGCGTTGCCGATGAAAACGGCTGCGACCTCATCATGATGGCCTCCCATGGACGAAGCGGCGTCAAAGCTCTGTTGCTCGGCAGCGAGACTCAAAAAGTACTGACCCACTCCAAGGTTCCGGTGCTGGTGTACCGCTGAATCATGGCGGCGCATGAAAAATAATTGGAGATCGTCGCCGGCGGATCGAGGATGGAGGAGCACGCATGCTTTTCTTGACTAAAAAAATCGTCTGCCCGACCGATTTCAGCGAACCGGCGCGCAAAGGAGTGGATGCGGCGGTTGAGCTGGCTGAAAAATTTTCAGCGGAACTGATCCTGGTCCACGCAATAACACCAGCCTCTCTCAAGTCG
>AMWB02076268.1_pt1 | contig 15319 bp, 12 predicted proteins | sample 200311 | NCBI WGS metagenome assembly AMWB02 (sample SAMN02737377, study PRJNA173069) | bioreactor metagenome | biome: anode biofilm in microbial fuel cells | place: USA: California | collected 2010-12-16 | reverse complement strand
CGGATGCTTTGGGCGAAGATAGTCTCGGAATTCAACCCTTCCAATCCTAAATCACTGGCCCTCAGAACACATTGCCAGACTTCGGGATGGAGCCTCACCGAGCAGGATCCTTTCAACAATGTCGGGCGGACCTGCATCGAAGCAATGGCTGCCGCCATGGGACATACCCAGAGCCTTCATACAAACGCCCTCGACGAAGCGCTTGCCCTTCCGACGGATTTCTCGGCAAGAATTGCAAGGAACACCCAGATATATCTCCAGGAAGAGACAAATATCTGCAAGGCAATAGATCCCTGGGCCGGATCATATTATGTTGAAAGCCTGACGCATGAAATTGCAAAAAGAGCATGGGATCTCATTGAAGAAATTGAAAATATGGGCGGTATGGCCAGGGCCATTGAATCGGGTCTGCCTAAGATGAGGATTGAGGAAGCAGCCGCCAGGGCTCAGGCAAGGATCGACTCGGGTCAGCAGACTATTGTCGGGACAAACAAATACAGGCTGGAAAAGGAAGAGCCTCTCGAGCTCCTTGAGGTTGACAATACTGCAGTAAGAGAGTCTCAGATAAGGCGTATTGCTGTGCTGAAGGCTGAAAGAAACGAAAAGGAATGCAGCGAAGCGCTCGATGCTATTACAAAATGTGTAACTTCGGGCGAGGGTAATCTCCTTGAACTTGCTGTCGATGCTGCAGCAAAGAGGGCAACTCTCGGGGAGATCTCGTTTGCCTGTGAAAAAGTCGTAGGGAGGTATAAAGCAGTGATAAGAACAATCTCGGGGGCATATTCTTCGGAATACAAAAAAGACAGTGATTTTGCGGTGGCAAAAGAGCTGGTGGAGAAATTTGCGGCAAGAGAAGGCCGGCAGCCAAGGATAATGATTGCGAAGATAGGGCAGGACGGTCACGACAGAGGCGCTAAGGTCGTTTCAACGGGTTATGCCGACCTGGGCTTTGACGTCGATATTGGGCCATTGTTTCAGACCCCGTCGGAAGCAGCAAAACAGGCTGTGGAAAATGATGTCCATGTTCTTGGCATATCAAGTCTTGCTGCAGGACATAAAACACTTATCCCTCAGGTAATCGGGGAACTCAGGAAACTTGGCAGGGAGGATATCCTTGTGATTGCCGGGGGAGTCATACCTCCGCACGATTATAAATTCCTGTATGATGCCGGCGTTGCAGCAATATTCGGTCCCGGCACCTCTGTTGCAAAAGCAGCACGCCAGATACTTGAGATCCTGATGCATGTATTTGAATAAAATATAGTTATATTGCCATTTGTAATTTGAAACTGATTTAATCAAACACTGGCAAAGATGAGAAAAGCAATATTTATTGTATCGCTTATGACGATGATCTCAGCAGGTTGCGGGACAGTAAAGCCTCCACTCGAGAATCTCTCCTCAGGCAAACCGGATGCAAATAATACCGCCATGACACTTTTCTCGGAACCTTCAACATGGCTTCTCGGTTATATTCAGCCGTTTCAGTTCAGGGCTTTGCCTCACGCAGATTGGTACCTTAAAGGATTCGATTCATACAATCCGGGCCAGGATGTCATTGAAAAGCTTAAGGCAGTAAATCAGGATGATCTTTCGATAAAGATAGTTCTTGGCACCTGGTGCCCCGACAGCCGGAGAGAAGTTCCACGATTCATGAAAGTACTTGAGCAATGGGGTTTCCCGGAAGAAAAGGTTATATTCATAGGAGTCGACAATTCAAAAAATGCACCTGTGGGAGGATATGAAGAGCTTGGTATTGAAAGGGTACCGACATTTATCGTTATGAAAAATAAAGTTGAGACAGGACGCATCATTGAAAATCCTGTAACGTCTTTAGAACAGGATATGCTAAATATCCTGACACGGAATGAAAACAACAATAAATATTAATTGTCATGGAAGACTTTACAAATAACCCTGTACTGAATACCGTTCAGCCGTCGGGGCCTCAGCCCAGGCCGGCCGGCCAGAATCTGGGTATTGCAGCTCTCATCACAGCCATTGTCACGTTTGTCCTTGCGGTCATACCCTGTGTGGGTCTTATAGCCATCATACCCGCAATAATCGCCATTGTACTTTCCGCAGTCGGATTATCGCAGGCATCCAGGAGTGATGCACCGAAGGGTGTTATCGTTGCAGCTCTTGTGATTGGAATTGTTGCATTTATGATCTCAGTATCACAGATTTTCGTGGCCGGGAAAATAGGCGACAAATTTGATAAGGAATGGGGAGGCAAAATTGAAAATGTGGTAAACGATGTCCAGGAAAACGTTCTTGAAGGACTGGAAGATGCAAATGTCAATATAAAGGTCGAAAGCGGGGATGAAAAGATAGAGATATCCACAGGTGTCAACAGAAAAGACCGTGTGAAGGAACTTGAAGATCTTGAGAAGGCCGATACATTGAAAAATGACAGCCTCAGCACAAAAAAGTGATCCGGCTTCATATTTGATGCACAGGATTGCCGGAGAACCATATCTGACAGTTAATACTATTATTGCCGGAGTAATATTTCTGATTTTCATTTACTCCGGCATTTTTTCGCCCGAAAAGAATAATTATCCCGTTGCATGCATACATGAGAAACTGACCGGGATGCCCTGCGCATCGTGCGGATTATCACACAGTTTCTCGCTAATCGTAAGAGGAAGGCTCTCAGAAGCCTATAACTGGAACGCCAACGGTCTGAGGGTTTTTATCTTTTTTGCAGGACAATTTCTGATGCGTATTTTCTTTTCCTTCTTTTATATTAAAAAACAGGGCTACGGACGCGAGCTCATTATATATGATTCGGCGGTTTCATTCATGCTCTTCCTTGTATGCTTCCTTCCCCTGATAAAAAGTTTATTCCTGTTTCTCTAGCTTAGCATAGGGGATTGACGGAGATTGTTAAGGCTTTCAGTCAATTTCATTCATAAGGTCGTAAAGAAGATTGCTTTCAAATCCTTTCGACAGGCCGAAACGCATCAGTTTTCCCTTAAGATCGTACTTGTTTTTGGCTTTTATTGAACTCCTGTGCGACATCACTATTTCCCTGACAGTCTGCCTGTATTCATCCTCGTCTATTACCTTCAGCGCCGAATCTATAATATCTCCCGGAATATTCTTCATCCTCAGCATTGAAGTTATTTTTACCCGTCCCCATTTGTTCTGCCTGTATTTGTCCTTTACAAATGCTTCGGCATATCTCCTGTCGTCGAGGAATTGTTCCTTTACAAGAGTTTCAAGGATTTTACCGGCATCATCACTGCTGATACCCCACGATCCGAGCTTGCTTCGGATATCATCGCTGCAATATTCCCGCCCGGCACATAATGCCATTGCTTTGTTCAGCGCCGTCTTGAAAAGATCGTTCTCATTCATATTGGGTTGCTTTGACTATGCGGTCCTTTCCGTTTATATCTTTCAGGATCATAATCTGCCTGTAATTGTATGAATCCAGAAGAACGGAGATTTCATTTCCCAGGGCCTCATTAATTTCGAAATAAATTTTTCCGGGGTGAAGGGATATTTCACGGGCAGCCTCAAGAATTGCCCTGTAGTACCTGAGGGGATCCTGATCCGGAACAAACAGTGCTTCGTGAGGCTCATGATCAAGAACATTCCTGTGCATCAGAGCTTTTTCAGATTCCCTGACATAGGGCGGGTTACTTACAATTATGCCTGCGTTAATATTATCCTTATCGTTCAGGTTCATTATATCGGCAACACGGAATGCGGCACTCACATTGTTGAGTTCAGCATTTTGTCCTGCAATGTCAACGGCCTGACCTGAAATATCAATCCCTGTGACTTCCGACGAAGGGAGGTTTTTTGCAATGGCAATGGCAATACATCCCGATCCTGTGCCTATATCGAGAATACTTCCCTTATAACCTTTATTTTCACTGATAACCAAAGCTGCAAGCTCTTCGGTCTCAGGCCTCGGGATAAGCACTCCGGGTCCCACCCTTATTTCACAGTCGAGAAAGAAGGTTTTGCCCAGGACATATTGCACAGGTTTGCCTGTAACCAGTAATTTGCAAATGGTCATTATCCTGCCGGCTAAGTCCTTTTCAACAGGATAATCGTTCATAAGCAGAAGGGATGAAAGCGATTTAAGTTCAAGGACATCTGCAATTACAAGACCGGCAATAGCCGATGATTCATTTTCGGGATAAAGCGCCGATAACTCTTTTTTAAGATAGTTCCTGATATCCTTTATTGTTTGTAATTTAACCGCCATAAGCCAAAATTAGCAATTCTAAGGAAATGACCCCGGATGATGATCTGAAATTCATGCGACGATGCCTCGACCTGGCAATAAAAGCTGAAGGTATGACATATCCTAATCCGATGGTAGGTGCAGTAGTCGTAAATAACGGCAAAATAATAGGGGAGGGTTATCATCTTAAGTCGGGGGGACCCCATGCCGAAGTTATGGCAATTGAATCGGTAACAGACAAAAGCCTTCTTGCATCCTCGGTTATTTATGTAAACCTTGAGCCGTGTTCGCATTATGGCAAGACGCCGCCATGTGCTGATCTTATAATTTCGAAGGGGATACCGGCAGTTGTTGCCGGCACGGCAGATACGAGTCCTAAAGTCGCGGGAAGAGGCATTGCAAAGTTAAGGGAAGCCGGATGTGATGTCAAAGTGGGTATTGCGGAGGAAGAATGCAGGTGGATCAACAGGAGGTTCTTTACATTTCAGGAAAAGAAACGGCCATATATAATTCTCAAGTGGGCTCAGAGCTCCGATGGTTTTATTGATGTAAACAGGAGCAGCTACAGGGGCTGCGGACCGGTATGGATTACAGGCAGCGCCGAAAAAATACTTGTCCATCGGTGGAGGGCTTCCGAACAGGCAGTACTTGTAGGAGCTGCGACGGTGAGGACCGATGATCCACTCCTGAATGTAAGAGAATGGTATGGCAATAATCCTGTCAGGCTTATTCTTTCAGGATCAGGATCGCTGCCTGAAAAGCCGGCCATGAGCAAAGTTATAGGATCGCAGGTGATCTTTACCTTTTATCCCGAAAAAGTAAACCAGCCCGGGTCCGTGGTTGTTAAACTTAATAACCGCGAATCATCTGCCTCACAGATAGTTGAATACTTGTATCAATGGGGTATACAGTCGTTATTCATTGAAGGAGGGGCGAAGGTGCTTAACCATTTTATCCTTAACGGATTATGGGATGAAGCAAGGATATTTTACGGAAGACAGAAATTCACTGAAGGGGTCAGGGCGCCTGAATCAGGAGGAAAGCTGTTCAGAGAGCAGGAATTCGCCGGAAGCACTCTCAGAATATTTTTAAACTCCCTGTGATTGTAAAAGAGGTTCAGAAATCAGATCCTGGCTATTTTCCTCGGATCATCTATCCACCCTTTGTCATTTGACAGTAGATCTATCACTTCTCCGGGAGTTGAGGCAATATTCCACATTCCTTTATGCTCGTCGCGCATGAAATTACCTTCAATCATACGTTCAAGAAGATAAATCAGAGGCTCATAGAATCCGAGAGTATTCAGGATTATTACCGGGCCTTTGAAAAGTCCAAGCTGTTTCAGGGTTATGGCTTCAGTGAGTTCTTCAAGTGTTCCTATTCCTCCCGGAAGTGCAACAACGGCGTCGGCCCTGGCAAACATGTTCTTTTTCCTTTCACCCATGTCGCCGGTAACTATCATTTCCCTGACATGGGGATGACCCCATCCTTCATCGTTCATGAATGATGGGATGACACCTGTAATAGTTCCCCCTTTTTCAATGACCGCGTCGGCAAGGACGCCCATGAGGCCAATTCCTCCGCCACCATAAATGACGCCTGTCCCCGACATGGCAAAAAGTGATCCAAGCTCAGCAGCGGCAACGGCATAACTGTTGTCAATGCGGCTGCTCGAGGAGGCAAAAACGCATACTGTCATTGATAATGTGCTATTGAAGCAGCTTTGTTAATTTATTAACAAAATTGACTTTCGGAACAGCTCCTATCTGTTTGTCGGCCACAACACCATTTTTGAAGAAAAGGACTGTGGGGATATTGCGTATTCCAAAGCGGGCAGCTACACCAGGGCTGTTATCGACATCGCATTTTGCAACTATTGCCTGTCCTGCATATTCTTTGGATATCTCTTCAACAAAAGGAGCGATCATCCTGCAGGGGCCGCACCATTCTGCCCAGAAATCAACCATAACAGGCTTATCGGCCTTTACAACAACCTCTTCAAAATTCGTATCATTTACTTCTAATGCCATAATATTTAGTTTTCAGGATTTTTACAGGTCATGAACCGCCAAATATAGCTAATTAACTTTATATTCTATTCCCGGGAAGTCATCAAGAAAGTCGATAAGTTCATTGTTCAATCTTACTCTCAGGGTTCTTGAGAACATGGGTAGAGATATCTTGTCGTCGGGATCATAAAAGAGGAATTTCAGTTCTGTATCGCCTTTGTTCTCCCTTACTATTTCGAGAAGCTCGTTTATCATTTCACTTGTAATATCCTCAGGTTTTATTTTCAGTGTAACCGACTTGATAAGTTCGTCTTTCACGCTCGATAAAAGGTTTATTGTCCTAATATGGAATTCAAGCTCATCCTCCCTGAATTTTCTTTTCTGGACACGTCCCCTGACAAGAAGGTAATAGCCTGTAATGAAGAACTTGCTGAATTCCACGTACTCTTTGTCGAACATCATGAACCTGAACGAATCAGTATAATCCTGGAGTGTGAATGACCCGTAAGGTTTCCCGTTTTTCCCGATACCGTTTTTTGTGTCTGAAACCATTCCGGCAACAACCACATCCCTGTCGGCCCATTCGCTGAGGTTCTGGAGGTCGGCAAGGGTGGCAGTCGTGAATGTGTTTATTTCAAGCCTGAAGTCATCGAGCGGATGGGATGAAAGGTATATGCCTATCACTTCCTTTTCCCTGTTAAGCTTTTCGAGTTTCGGCCAGTCGGGGCATGGGGTAACTTCGGGCCTGATGATATCGAAACCGCCCGACCCTCCGAAAAGAGTCTGCTGGCTTGAGTTCTTCATCACCTTCACGTTGTTGCCGTATCTGATAAGGTTTTCGATGAAGCTAATACCTTTCTGATCAGTCGAGAAATACTGGGCCCTTGTAAATTCAGGAAAGCAGTCGAGAGCTCCGGCAACAGCCATTGCCTCAAGGTTTTTTTTGTTAAGCGAGTTAAGATTCACCCGTTCAACAAGGTCATGGATACTTTTATAGTTTCCGTTCTGTTCCCTTTCCTGGATAAGCTGTATAACAGCGCTTTCTCCTACCCCTTTTATCGCGCCAAGTCCGAATCTGATGTTACCGTCCCTGTTCACGGTGAATTTCACATTACTTTCGTTGACATCCGGACCAAGGACTTCCATTCCCATCCTTCTTGTCTCATCCATGAAGGTGGTTATCTTTTTAATATCGCTTATATTACGGCTAAGGACCGCAGCCATATATTCAGCCGGATAATTGGCTTTCAGGTAACCGGTCTGGAATGCAACAAGCGCATAGCAGGTCGAATGTGATTTATTGAAGGCATACTGGGCGAATGCCTCCCAGTCGGACCATATCTTATTTACTTTTTCCTCCTCATAACCATTCTTCCGGCATCCTTCCTGGAATTTGATCTTCATCTCATCCATTATGGACTTTTTCTTTTTCCCCATCGCCTTACGCAGGTTATCGGCTTCGCCTTTTGTAAAACCGGCAAGTTCCTGGGAGAGGAGCATCACCTGCTCCTGGTACACTGTTATTCCGTATGAGTCGTCGAGATATTTTTCCATCACCGGAAGAAGGTATTCTATCTTCTCCTGTCCGTGCTTCCTGCGGATAAATTGCGGGATGTACTCCATCGGTCCGGGCCTGTACAGGGCGTTCATCGCGATTAGATCCTCAAACCTGTTGGGTTTTAACTCCTTAAGGTATCTTTTCATACCCGCCGATTCGAACTGGAAGATACCTGTTGTTTCCCCGTTGCTGAAAAGTTCGTAAGTTTTTTTGTCATCAAGCGGCAGGGCGTCAAGGTCGATGTCGATCCCCTTTGATCTCTTTATATTCTCGAGGCAGTCCTTAATTATTGAAAGGGTTTTCAACCCGAGGAAATCCATTTTGAGAAGACCTACCGATTCGACCTGGCTGCCTTCATACTGTGTCGAATACAGATCAGTATCCTTGGCAGTGCAAAGGGGTATATAGTTATCGAGCGAATCCTTTCCGATGATTATTCCGCAGGCATGAATACCTGTCTGCCGCACTGAACCCTCAAGCACTTCAGCATATTTGAGAGTCTGTGAAACAAGTTTGTTTGATGAGTTTCTTTCTTTTGCAAGTTCGGGAACCTCCGAGTATGCGGCCGAAAGTGTTATTCCCGGGCGTTCCGGAACCATTTTGGCAAGCCTGTCAGCCTCAGGGAGTGGAAGCTTCTGAACCCTTGCCACATCCCTTATTGCCATTTTAGCGGCCATCGTACCGAAAGTAATTATATGGGCTACCTTGTCGTGCCCATATTTATTAACAACATAATGAAGGACATCTTCCCTTCCGTCTTCATCAAAGTCGATATCTATATCGGGCATTGAGATTCGGTCGAGGTTAAGGAAGCGCTCGAACAGAAGCCCGTATTTAATCGGATCAATATCGGTTATCCTCAGGCAGAAGGCCACCGCCGATCCTGCGGCCGATCCTCTTCCGGGGCCTACCGAGACACCCATTTCCCTTGCAGCCTTTAAGAAATCCTGGACTATCAGGAAATATCCGGGAAACCCCATCTTTGCAATAGTGTCGAGTTCGAAATCTATACGTTCAATCTGTTCTTTTGCCAGCTCGCCCCATCTTTCTTTTGCTCCCTTATAGGTAAGGAACCGAAGGTATTCATTATCGTCCTTATATCCTTCGGGAAGGTCGAAGTCGGGCATGATAGGATCGTGATCGAGCTTGTACTTCTCTATCTTTTCAAGTAGATGTCCGATGTTATCTATTGCCTCGGGGATATCGGTGAAGATGCTCCTCATCTCCTCCTCGCTCTTCAGATACTCCTGCCGTGTATATCTCAGCCTGTCGGGGTCATCGAGGTCCTTTGCGGTGTTCAGGCAGATCAGCCTGTCGTGGGCAGCTGCATCCTCGGCATTGATAAAATGAACATCGTTTGTGGCGATTATATTTACATTATATTTTGCCGACAACTTTTTAAAGGCTTCGATAACTTTCTGCTGAAGAGGAAATACAGTACGGTCGGCTTCAGGATCAAGGGTTTCATGCCGCTGTATCTCAAGATAGAAATCATCGCCGAAAAGGTCGATATAGCTTTTTAGCGCCTCCTCAGCGCCTGTGATTGAACCATTGAGGATCTCATCCTGAACTTAGCCTGCAAGGCAGGCCGATGATGCAATCAGCCCTTCCCTGTACTGGGCGAGAAGCGCCTTGTCAATCCTTGGCTTATAGTAAAAACCTTTTATCCAGGCTGTTGAAACAAGCTTGACAAGGTTCTTATAACCTTTCAGATTTTTTGCAAGAAGAATAAGGTGGTCGCCTGACCTGTCTTCCTTTCCCGAGGTATCACCTATCGACCGTTTGGCGACATAGATTTCGCATCCTATTACAGGTTTGATACCTTTTTTCAATGCGGTGGAATGGAATTCCTTAACCCCGAACATGTTCCCATGATCGGTTATTGCCACTGCCTCCATGCCCAGAGCTTTTACCCTGTCGATAAGCAGTGATATGTTGGAAGCACCGTCGAGTATTGAATACTGTGTGTGGACGTGAAGATGGGCGAACGAACTCATATGGGCGAAAAAATCGTTAGGGATTGGAATACAAAAATAGCCAAAAACGGCCAGATTTTTTGTCTGATTGATCCTTAAAGCAAAACAAATTTCGGTTTCCTGAACGAAAATCCTTCTTTGTAATTACTATCATTGGAAAAAATCATATTTTTGCTTTTAAATGCCATTGTTTTTTAAGGACAGTAAAAGGAATTGATTAATTCCTGAAAATTATTAACTACCTAAACCAAAAATTATGAAAAAGTTTTTGTTGCTATTTTTTGTCCTGTTTGGTTTTTTGCTGCCTGCGGTAAGCCAGCAGAAGACCATAACGGGAACCGTCACCAGTTCTGAAGACGGGGAACCGGTGATTGGTGCCACGGTAATGATTAAAGGCACCACCGTTGGTACAAGTACCGACATTAACGGCAAATACCAGATTTCAGCTGCGCCCGGAGCTGTACTTGAGTTTCGTTTCGTGGGTATGACGACCAGGGAAACGACGGTAGGGACATCCAATGTTATTGATGTATCCCTTGAAATGGAAATGCTTGGGGTTGATGAAGTTGTGGTCGTTGGTTATGGATCAGCCATTAAAAGAACGGTTTCAGGGGCAATAACGAAAGTCGACACCAAAGGACTATCCGATATGCCTAATTCAAGCTTTGAATCGGCAATTCAGGGTAAGACCGCGGGTGTTTTTATCGAGCAGGCCAGCGGCAAGCTTGGTGAGTCGGTTAAGATGAGGATCAGGGGATCTTCATCAGTATCGGCCGATAACCAGCCTCTGTATGTAGTAGATGGTGTGCCGATTACAACACAGAGCATCAGCAACGGATCCAACCAGCCTGTCAGCCCTCTGGCCGACCTCGCCATGGCCGATGTTGAATCGATACAGGTGCTTAAGGATGCTTCGGCAGCCGCCATATATGGTTCAAGGGCCTCAAACGGTGTTGTTATCATTACAACAAAAAGAGGGAAAAAAGGAGCAACCAAATTCAATATTGATTATACAACCGGCATAAGCGAGCCAAGCCACCTTATGAAATGGCTCAATGCCGACCAGTACCTCGAGCTTGTGGACGAATCGATGGAAAACGTATCGGACGGTGATGGTCTTGTATGGGGATGGCTTCCCAAGGAAGACATCTGGGATATGTTCGTGCCCCGCTGGAATGAAGGCTGGGATACCGACTGGCAGAAGGAAGCATTTCAGAAGGGGATGCTTAACAGGATCAATGTCTCGGGAAGCGGTGGCAATGATAATACCACTTATTATGCCGGACTGAGCTATGACCATACAAAGGGTATCCTTCGCGGGAACGACATGAACAAGCTTAGCGGTCGTCTTAACCTCGACCAGAAAGCAACTGACAAACTGACCTTCGGTGTTCAGATGAACCTTATGAGGACCGAAATGGACAGGGTCGAAAATGACAATGCTTTTGCAACTCCTCTTCAACTTGTTGCCCAGGCTCCTGTGACTCCGGTATATGATCCCGATACAGGTGAACTGAATACTAATACCATATATTATAATAGTCTGATATCGCTGAGGGACGGATTTAACAACCAGACAGTGTTCAGGTCGCTGGCAAATGCTTATGCATCATATAAAATACTTAAGGACCTGTCGTTCAAAACTGAATTTGGTACCGACATCATGGATATGCGTGAGAAGAACTTCTGGGGAAGGCTTACAATCGGGGCCGGACCTGCAGGTGAAGCCCAGAACAGATCGGTGAGGGTTGTGAATTACAACTGGGAAAACTACTTTACCTATGCAAAGACATTTGATGCCCACGATATAAATATTGTTGCTGGAATGTCGTACCAGGAATCGAAGACCACCGGATCGAACGTTTACGGCAAGGGCTTCCCTACAGATGATTTCCACAATATTGCAAATGCCGCTGAGGCAGTTGAATTTTCGAGCTGGGATGATGGACACAGCTATCTTTCATATTTTGCAAGGGCAAACTACAAGCTCAAGGACAAATATCTGTTTTCATTATCGGGGAGGGTCGACGGTTCGTCACGTTTCGGTATAGATAACAGGTATGGTTTCTTCCCGGCAGTATCGGCAGGATGGATAATTTCGGAAGAGGATTTCATGCAAGGGATAAAAAACACACTGAGCTACCTTAAGCTTCGCGGAAGCTTCGGGATTACAGGTAACTCGGGAATTCCCGATTATGCCCATCTGGCTCTTTATGCAGGCGTAAACTATGCAGGCAGAAATGCACTCCAGCCCGCACAGCTCCAGAGCAGGGAACTGGGATGGGAAAATACTGCCCAGACAGATATCGGACTTGATTTCGGATTGTTTAATAACAGACTGACTGGAGAACTTGACCTTTATTATAAAAAGACAACCGATCTGCTTCTTTACAGGACTCTGCCTTCCACCTCAGGATTTACAGGAGTTTGGAGCAATATTGGCGAACTTGAGAACAAAGGTCTTGAATTTGCCCTTCATTCAAACAACTTTGTCGGGGACTTCAAATGGACCACAGATTTCAATATTGCCTTTAACAAAAACAAGATCCTGAATATCAACGGTCCTGAGATTACACCAAACGGAATCAACTATGTTATTGAAGGACAGCCCATTGGTGTGTTCAAAACGAGGAAATATGCAGGTGTCGATCCCGATAACGGAGATGCTATCTATTACATCGACGATACAAGTGATGAAGCCACAAGCAACTATAACCTTGCGGGAGACCTGATTGTCGGATCACCAAACCCCGATTTCACGGGAGGTCTGAATAACTACATGGAATACAAGGGATTTGATCTTAATGTTCTGCTCAGTTTCGTTTACGGCAACAAGGTATTCAACGGCGGTGGCAGGTATCAGTCAGCAAATGCCGACTGGTTCGACAACCAGACAGCCGATCAGCTTAACAGGTGGCAGAATCCCGGCGACATTACGGATGTTCCGCAGGCAAGACTTGGTGAGAGTAACGGTATCAATACCTCAAGCAGATATCTTTCGGATGCATCATATCTTCGGGTAAGGAATATAAATCTCGGCTACAATCTTCCCACGCGGCTCGTAAACAGAATGAAGCTCTCTGCAACGAGAATTTATATCGGGGTACAGAACCTTTATACATTTACGAAATACAAAGGATGGGATCCGGAAGTTAACTACACCGGGACGGGAAGAAGTACTCAGAACACAAACATCATTCAGGGGTATGATTTCTATACTGCTCCACAGGCCCGTACTTATACAATTGGTATAAACCTCTCATTTTAAACGCTAACAATGAATATCATGAAAAATATATTATTTGCCGGTAAAAAATGGTTACTGATCTTACCACTCCTCGCCGCGGTTTTTGCCTGCGACGACAAGCTGGATATGAAGCCTCAGCAATCGATTGATGCAAGTATTGCACTTACTTCACCTGAGAACATTAAGACTGCCCTTGTCGGAGCATATCTGCAGGCAAGGAGTACCAATACTTTCGGAAGCAGTTTTAATGAGTTCAGTGAATTGCTTGCTGCTACCTCAGACATGAATTTTATTGGTACCTATGAACAGCCAAGGGAGATCATTCAGAAGGAAATAACTGTGACAAACAGCTACGTTGAGGACTGCTGGATTGACGGATACGGACTTGTAAACATTTGTAATACTCTTCTTGATCCTGAAATACTTGCTGTTCTTGAAACTCAGGAGGATAAGGATCTTGTTGAAGGGGAGGCCAGGTTCCTTCGCGGATGGGTAATTTTTGAAATGACAAGGCTTTTCGGTCTTCCCTATGAGCCAGGTGGTCAGAACACTCAACCAGGCATTCCTATCGTACTTACTCCGACTAAAGATGTTTCAGATGCTGTCGCTGTTGCCAGGAACACTGTTGAAGAATGCTATACCCAGGCTCTGACGGACCTTACTGCTGCCCGCGACCTTATGCCCGAAGATAACGGGGTTTATGCAAGTACCTATGCTGCAAGCGCTATTCTTGCACGCCTTTATCTGCAGCAGGGTAATTTCACAGGTGCAGCCACAGAAGCCAGCAGGGTTATTGAAAGCGGATTATTTTCACTTGAAGCCAGCCCACTCATGGCATTCAACAACAGGGCATCATCTCAGGAGGTAATTTTTGCTCTTCAAAATAATATCGCTTCAAATACTGCCACACTTACAGTAATGTATGCCTCACTTAATGGAATGGGAAGAGGTGATTATGACATCCAGCCGGGTTTTCTTGCAAAATTTGATCCGTCAGATCTGAGGGGTATGCTGCAGGAAGATACAGAGCCCTCATATACTATTTCCGAAATATCAGATATGTATTATATAGGTGTCGGAACGATCCTTAATAATGGTGGTATCAACACCTCCAAATGGGGTGATTACTATGCAAATATCCCTCTTATCCGTCTGGCCGAGATGTACCTTATCAGGGCTGAAGCAAACTTTGAAAAGGGTGGTTCGCCAATCGGTCCGAATACTCCTACACAGGATATTAATGTTATAAGGGCGCGGTCGCTTGCACCAGTATATACAGGCACTGTAACACAGGCACAGATAAGGGCCGAACGTTATTTTGAGCTTTGCTGGGAAGGTCACAGGCTCCACGACCTCAAGAGATGGCATACAAATGTCGGGACTCTGGCATACAATGCGGGGAATCTTATCCTTCCGATACCATTCAGGGAGCTTGAGGTAAACGATCTTCTTGAGCAGAACCCATGGTATTCCGGAGAATAGGCTGATCACGGAATAAAATGATTCGATGAATCTGTTTTAAAAGAAACCAATAACCGCAAAGTTCGCAAAGTATAGCAAAGAACGGTAAGATAATTTACTCACAATCTTCTCTTTGCGATCATTGCGAAAAAACTTTGTGTTCTTTGCGGTTAAAGTCTTATTTTGAAGCAGCCTCATTCTTATCTGACGATTTTTGATTGTTTCGTATATAATTTTGATTATCTTTGCACCCACATTTTAAAAAAGTAGGTTAAATAAAAGCGTAAAAATTTAATGGCAGTTAGAATCAGATTAGCTAGGAAAGGCCGCAAGAGAAAGGCCTTCTACCACATAGTGGTAGCTGATAGCAGGTCGCCACGGGATGGCAGATATATTGAAAAGATCGGATCTTACAACCCGGTCACTAATCCGGCAACAATCGAACTCGATTTCGATAAGGCGCTGGGTTGGCTGCAGAATGGCGCACTACCTACAGAAACATGCAGGGCTATCCTCTCAACAAATGGAGTTCTTATTAAAAAGCATCTTCTCGAAGGAGTAAAAAAAGGTGCTTTTGATGATGCTGAAGCAACACGCAGGTTTGAAGCATGGATGAAGCAGAATGACGAGAAGCTTGAAGCAAAACGTGCAGGCCTTGAAAAATCAAAGGATGACGAAATAGTTAAAAAGCTTGCTGCTGAAAAGAAAGTGAATGAAGCCCGCGCAGCAGCTCTTGCTAAAAAACAGGCTGAACTGGCTGCTAAAGAAGCAGCTGAAAACCAGCCTGAAGCAGCTGCTGAAGAAGTCCCTGCCGAACCGGCAGCTGAAGCCGCAGAAAATACAACCCCGTCTGAAGAAACTTCA
>AMWB02146583.1_pt1 | contig 15320 bp, 15 predicted proteins | sample 200311 | NCBI WGS metagenome assembly AMWB02 (sample SAMN02737377, study PRJNA173069) | bioreactor metagenome | biome: anode biofilm in microbial fuel cells | place: USA: California | collected 2010-12-16 | reverse complement strand
AGGATATTGCCGAACACCAGCCGACCCGGGCCGAACTGCGCCGCCTCTTTCAGACCCAGGCGGTTGTCGAGGCAAAAGTGGTCAAGAAAAATATCGACCAGGGGGAAAATTCAGGGATTATTTGACTGGCAGGAACCGGCGGCCAAAGCTGCCGGTCATCGACTGCTGGCCATGTTCCGGGGTGAAAATGAAAAAATCATCAAGATCTCCATCCGCCCCCCTGAAGAAAGCTGCCTACGGCTCCTTAAAAAGCGCCATCTACCGGCCACCCAGTGGCAAAAAGAAGTAACTGAAGCGATTGAAGACAGCTATCGGCGGCTCCTGGCACCTTCTCTGGAAAACGAACTCGGCAAAGAACTTAAAGCGCGGGCTGATGCCGAGGCAATCCAGGTTTTCGCCGATAATCTGCGACAGCTGCTTCTGGCTGCCCCCCTCGGAGGAAAACGAGTTCTTGCCCTGGATCCGGGCTACCGTACCGGTGCCAAACTCGTTGTTCTTGACGAACAGGGGAAACTCCTCGACCACACCACAATCTTCCCAACCCATGGTGGCAAAAAGCTTGCAGAAGCAGGTGAAGTCATATCCCGTCTGGTGGCCAGATACAACACGGAAGCCATCGGCATCGGCAACGGTACAGCCGGACGCGAAACAGAAGAGTTCATCCGATCCCTGGACCTCGACAGATCGATTATCATTACCCTGGTGAACGAAGACGGAGCCTCGATATATTCTGCCTCGGAAGCCGCCCGGACCGAGTTTCCCGACCAGGACATTACCGTGCGCGGGGCAATTTCCATTGGCCGAAGACTGCAGGATCCCCTGGCGGAACTGGTGAAAATCGATCCAAAATCAATCGGTGTCGGTCAGTATCAACACGATGTCAATCAGAATGCGCTGAAGAAAGCGCTTGGGGAAGTTGTGGAAAGCTGCGTCAACAGTGTCGGAGTGGAGCTGAACAGCGCCAGCGCCGAATTACTGACCTATGTCGCAGGGCTTGGTCGAACGCTTGCCGACAATATCCTGACGCACAGAAACAACAACGGCCCTTTTCTAACCAGGCAGCAACTGCTGGAGGTAGCCCGCCTCGGCCCCAAAGCCTTTGAGCAGAGTGCCGGTTTTCTGCGAGTGCGGGCAAGCAGCAATCCGCTAGACGGAAGCGGCGTCCATCCCGAACGCTACGGGCTGGTCAGAAAAATGGCCAGGGACTATGGCGTAACGGTTGAAGATTTATTGACTTCGGACACGGTACGCAAATCTGTTGATCTGAAAAGATATATTGACGATTCAACCGGTCTGCCCACCCTGACGGATATAATGGAGGAACTGGCGAAACCGGGCCGCGACCCACGGCAGGCCTTTGAACAGTTCCATTTCTCCGATACAATCCATTCCATGGATGATCTCTGTGAGGGCATGCGTTTACCGGCTCTGATCACCAATATCACCCGCTTTGGCGCCTTTGCCGATATCGGTATAAAACAGGACGGCCTGATCCATATCAGTCAGCTTGCCGACCGGTTCATAAAAGATCCTGGGGAAGTGGTGAAAATAGGGCAGAAAGTGGAAGTGCGTGTCGTCGAAATTGACACAAAAAGAAGGCGGATCGCCCTGTCCATGCGCAAAGGCTGATCGAAAAAGATGAAAACAAGCGAGGCGGCCGCTCGGATAATTCGCCGCCGCTCTCCCCTTGTGGCAGAACCGCGCTACAGTATCTCCATCTCAAGCGTATCAACCCCGTTCTCAACGAGCGAAAGCTGACTGGCCAGACCATAGGAAAGATCGATATCACGTCCTTCGACATATGGCCCTCGGTCGGTTATCGTTGCCACCGCAGTTTGCCCGGTCCGGGGATTCTTCAGTTCAACCCTGGTGCCTAACGGCAAATCCTTGTGGGCAATGGTATTGGCGTACATATCGTAAATATCGCCATTTGCCATAGCCCTTCCGTGGTAATCCTCTCCATACCAACTGGCAACCACTTCGGCGGGCGGCTGCGGACCAATCTGCCTGATCTCGAGCTTTTGGCCGACTTCGAGAAGTTCCGGATCGGTGATATTGTTATCGCGGATCAAATCCTGCGGATTAACATGAAATTGTTTGATGGCAAGCTCCCAGACGGTATCGCCCGGCTTTACAGTATATTGCGTCAGTTTGTCCGGCTGCGGTGCTGCCGTACGCTTCGCGGATTCAGTATTTTTCGATGCGTCATCGAGAACAGCTGAAAAACTGCCTTTATCCACTGCAAGATTCGCCCCCTCCCGCACAAACCAGTTGCCATTTCGGTTTGATTTGCCAATGGCATCGGGATTTTGCGTGCGCAAGGTCTGCCAGTCCGTGCCCAGACGCTTGGTAACGAAAGCAATGGTGTCGCCTTTTTGTACGGTATATGCATTCATCGGAGCTGTATTTGTTTTGGTTTGCTACATGCCAACGGGCATCAATAATAATCTAAATGGGCTTAAATACGATCTCTCTCCTCTACATATCGGCAGGTTGAAAAATATCTTAACCGGAGAAGAGCAAAATCGTCAGATATTTTCGGCCGGCCCGGCCACGGAGAGCACCTTTTTCTTATTTCGAAAGCGACGGAGCAGATTTTCTGCCATAAAAATTACCAGAGCGCTCCATATCAACATAAAGCCAACCATTCGTGCCGGTGGAAATTCTTCACCATAAATATAAATCCCGAGCAGGAGATTGATCGAAGGTGCCAGATATTGCATCAATCCAAGAGTGGATAATGGAATTTTCTGCGCGGCATAACCAAATAACAGCAACGGCACGGTGGTGATGAAGCCGGTGCCGACCAGAAGCAAAGTGCCGGAAAGATCGATTCTGGCAAAAGAACCGCCGCCTTTCCAGGCAAGTCCGATAAGGACAGCCGCCGCAGGCAAGAAAAGGACCCCTGTCTCCAGGCAGAGTGCATCCAATGCACCGAGAGAATTCTTCTTATGCAACAGGCCGTAGAGGCCAAAGCTGACCGCCAGGACAAGGGCAATCCAGGGGAACCTGCCGTAATAAAAGGTAAGATACAGAACACCAAGACTCGCGAGCAACAGGGCGAACCATTGAATCGGGCGCATCTTCTCCTGAAAGAAGATCATGCCAAAAAAGACGTTAATCAATGGGTTGATAAAATAGCCCAGGCTGGCCTCGACAATAAACCCGGCGTTAACCGCCCAGATATACAACAGCCAGTTGAGCGCCAGCAGCAGACCCGTGGTTGTAAAAGTGATAAGATTTTGCCTATCTTTCAACGCCTGCCGGAATATTGCCCGTCGACCGGTCAGAAAAACCAGGCCGAGAGTCAAAACCAGCGACCAGGACATCCGATGACAGAGAATCTCATAGGCCGGTACTTGCTGCAAAAGTTTCCAATATGCCGGCAGCACTCCCCAGATTATAAAAGCACCGGCCGCAGCCATGAGTCCGGCAAAGTTTATCATTGATCCTCGCTGCAGGAAATGGGCAACATGGCGGACCCTTGCAGGAAAGCGGCATGGCTAAAAACAAAAAAGGTCATTATTGATGCACTCGTAACAAAATAAAATAAAGGAAGGTCAGGTAAAAAGGAGCCCGCTCGACAACCAATAGTAAACGATATAGCCCCCTGCCCCAATAAGAAGCAGGGCGGAGATTTTCTGCACATAGGGGACTATGCGACGAAGCGTTCCGATAACAACCCCCTCTTTGACCACGGTTATGCCGAGAGTCAGCAAGAGCATGATACTGCCCATGCCGAGAATATAACTGACAAACTGGAAGATCCCACCAATAAAATCCCCCGCAGCAATAGAACTGCCGACAACCATAAGGAAAATAGGCAGGGTGCAGCTCATGGATATAGCACCAAAAGCCATGCCAAAAAGAAAAAATCCGAGAACAGACATTCGCCGCGGATCACTTATTTTCCCGGCGGCGGTAATAAAAAAATGAAAAGATAACGTATGCCCCAAAAGCATCCATATCCCAAGTAAAATCAAGCCGGCACCGACAACCACCGCAAACCAGGGCATTATTCCCATTAAAAAGGAACCACCCGCGGAGACTACAGCCCCGACAACACCAAACAACAGAGCAAAACCGGCGGTTACCATAAAGGCTATCCAAAAGGCCTTTACCACCCTCAGAAAAAAAGATTTCCGCCTAAATTCGATGTCTTCGGCGCCCAGATAAAGAGTCAGGTACACCGGCAACATGGCAAAACCGCATGGATTCACAGCCGAAACCATACCGGCCCCAAAAGCATACCCAAAGGGGAGCAGGCCCGCTACCTGCCCCAGCCACCTGCTGATTTCTACCTGCGCGTCCATTACCTACCTATCAATATTTATAAAGTTATAAGAAAAAAAGGAACCTTACCATAACAGTTGCCGTTTTTATACACAGACGTTACATTTTATTCATTTCAGCCTCGATTTCAGCGTGCTATAGTGTGAAACATGCACTTTTTCAAAATCCACTTACAGGCGGTTCAGCTGATAGAGCGTACTCTCTTGAAAAGAACATTTACCGCGCCATCATGCTCTATGGCCTTTTATTTAGCGGATAGGCGAAATCCACACCTGAACACATACCATTTCCGACGAGTGCCAACATCACCTGAGGACAATTGATGCGCCATACAATTTTTGTCATTTTCGGCATACTGCTTCTCCCTGCATGTTTTACTGCTTACCCGGCAAACGCCGAAGATGTGGTAAAGATCGATTTGCGAAGCGCAGTGGAACAAGCCCTGAACAACAACCTCAACTTACAGCTTCGGCGAGAGGATGTGAACTCGGCAGAAGGAGCAGTCCTCAGTGCCGAGGGTGCCTTCGATATTGTTATCGATGCAGGCGCGAATGTCCAGAGCCAGGAGCTGACACCGATCATTTCCGGCGGGGCCGAAAAAGAAGATACCGGACAATGGCAGGCTGAGGCATCCAAAACATTTACCACGGGCACTTCGCTCAGCCTGAGCTGGAACAACAGCAGCCTTAATACCGACGCATACGGCATACTGCTGGATCCATCGTACAACTCCGGCCTCACCCTGGGATTACGGCAGCCACTGTTGAAAGGTTTTGGCCAGGAGGTTCAGACATCGCTGTTGCAATCCTCGCAAAAACAGCGGGAAGCAGCAAGCTACCAGGTAACCAGCGAGGCCGCCAATCTTGCCGCCGATGTAAAAATCGCCTACTGGAATCTGGTCTTCGCCCGGCAGAATATCGATGTACAGAAACTCTCTTTGAGCCTCGCCAGAAAATTGCTCAAAGAAACCGAGACAAAAATCAGTGCCGGAAGATTGGCTGAGGTAGAAATTTTCCAGCCGCAATCAGAGGTAGCCAGGCGCGAAGAGCTGCTGATCGCCGCCGAGCAGGCTATCGGCACGGCCGAAGATGCGCTGAAGATTCTTCTCAACAGCGACCAATGGCTAACCACCTTTCAACCGACCGATCAACCGACAACCGAACCGGTCAGTCTGGATCTGCGAACGATCGTCAACAACGCCATAACAAGCAGACCGGATATCAAAGCAGCCGATCTGCTGATTGAAGCAGCACAATTTGCGGAAAAAAAGGCTCAGGACGATATCCGCCCCGACCTTTCTCTTGTCGGTGGAGTCGGCCTTGCCGGCACCTCCGACACCTATGGCGATTCAATCGACAACAGTGTTCGCAACCCGGACAACCTCTGGCAGGTCGGCGTGACCTTCTCCATGCCGCTTGAAAACAGAATCGCCAAAGGCAATTACCAGCAGGCCAAGGCCAGCCGGTATCGGGCGAAGACCAACGCCGAAATCCTCCGGCAACAAATCCGGAAAAGTGCCAGAACCACTGTCAGGGATGTTCAGCTGGCGATTAAAGCACTCGATGCCACGCGAAAAACCAGTCTTGCCTCATCCAAAGCCCTTGAAGCGGAACAGGCAAAATTTGGTGCCGGCCGATCAACTACCCTTGATGTACTGACTGCACAAACAGCTTACGCCCAGGCGCTGAGCCAGGAGAACCAGACCAAAGTCAATTACGCCAACACCCTGGCTGAACTTGACCGCATCCAGGGGCTGATTACTTTCGCATCTTCACGATGATGGCTCCCGGAATCTTCCAAGGATACAATACAAAGAATACAAATCAAGGAGTGCCTTTCTCCTGAAAATCTGCCATTGTTTTGCGTGCCCCCGCAGGATGGTTAATTTAATTGTTCGAGGAAACGATGAAAAACGCAATGTACTTCCTCCATGGTCTGGATTCTTCCGGAAACGGCACGAAGGGGCAATTTTTCGCCCGAAACTTCCCACAGGTAGTTCGTCCCGATTTTGCAGGCTCCCTGCCGGAGAGACTCAAGCAATTGACGGCACTCTGCACCCGGCACCGCAAACTGCTCTTTATCGGCTCCAGTTTTGGCGGGTTGATGGCAACCTGCTACGCCATCCAGCATCCCCAACAGGTGGCCAGGCTGATCCTTCTGGCTCCGGCACTTAATTTTGCAGACTATCACCCCCCTGCCACACAGTTGCAGGTACCGACTCTTGTGGTCATTGGCCAACATGATGCAGTAACTCCAGCCGCGGATGTTACCCGATTGGCCAAGGCAACATTTGCCAATCTGGAAATCAATATAGCCGATGACGATCACCTGCTGCATGCGACCTTTCATAGGCTCGACTGGCAGCACCTGCTGGCCGGATAACACCGTGCAGGCGCTTCTACTCCCAAATTGCCCTGACGGCAAAACCGCATTACTGTATTGCCTATAAAGACAACACGTCTACATCCATCTTCAGGAGATCGGTTATGAACAAACATTTCCTTGTCACTCTCAGCAACGATGTCGAGCATCTCTATGGAGTCCGGTTTATCTGCTCTTTTTTTAAAGAAATGTCCGAGCACCACCTGACCCTTCTCCATATATGCAGGCTCGAAGATAACAATAAAGGCCAGGCCCTGACCGAAATGTGGGCCGATCCTGCAGATAAAGCCGAGATCAACCTCACCGCCGGAGCAAAGCGATCCATTGATATGGCGAAAAGCCTGCTCAGTAAAAGCAGGATGGCCGTTGACAAGGTGATGACCAAAACGGTTGCCGAACGCTACGGCAAAGTAAAAGACATCCTGACCGAAGGATCCAGGGGGCTATATGACGCGATAATCCTTGGCCGACGTGCCTCGTATACCCTGCAGTGGGTTTTTGAAAGACCAGCGGACGAACTGGCCCAGCACATGATAAAAGACAATTGCTGTACCACCCCGCTGTGGATCTGCCCTGAGACGGAACCGGGCAGGAAAAACGTACTGTTATGTATCGATGGATCAGAGGATGCTTTCCGGGCGGCGGATCATGTCGGCCACATCCTTTCGGCGCAGGACCACCACGCAGTGACGCTTTTTTACGTGAGCAACGCTTTAGGAGTAGACGGCAAAGATATTTTTACCCGCGCTGAGTCTTTGCTTCTTGAGAATGGTGTCGGCATCGAACGTATAAGTCGAAATACCACCTGGGGCTTATCGGTGCCCGGCTCAATTCTCAGTGAAGCGGCAAAAGGCGGCTACGCTGCCGTTGCTGTCGGTCTGCATGGCCTGGAACATGGCCTGATGAAAGATTTCAATATGGTGGGTGGAACGACATCCAAACTCATCAATAAACTGGAAAAAGCGGCGTTGTGGATCTGTCCGTAATGGTCGCAAATCCTGACAGACTGCTCCCGCCTGTTCAGCTTAGTTCAACAGCAGAGAATCCATGGCCAGCTCCTCACCCTGCGCCCTGTAGAACTGCTGGAGAAGATCTTTGACCGTCAGATTTTCTTTTTCTTCGCCGCGCAGATCAAGCAATATCCGGCCCTGGTGCAGCATGATAAGCCTGTTGCCGAAACTGATGGCATGTTTCATGTTATGGGTGATCATCAGGGTGGTGAGTTTCTGATTTTTGACTATTTCCTGGGTGAGGTGCAAAATCTGGTTGGCTGTTTTCGGATCAAGCGCGGCAATATGTTCGTCGAGGAGCAGGACCTCCGGTTTGATCATGGTCGCCATCAGCATGGTCAGCGCCTGGCGCTGCCCGCCGGAAAGCAGGCCAACCTTGTCGAGCAGCCGATTTTCCAGGCCGAGCCCCAGCTTCGTCAGTTCTTCACGAAAATGCTGCCGGTCACGGTGTTTGACGCCTCGGCCAAGCCCCCTTCTTTTGCCCCGCAGACCAGCCAGGGCCATATTCTGTTCGAGGGTTGCCGAAGGACAGGTACCAAGCAGCGGGTCCTGAAAAACCCGCGAGATAAGCGAGGCCCTTTTATACTCCGGCCAGCCGGTGACGTCCACGCCGGCTATGGTAATCCGCCCGGAATCGGGAAAAAAACCGCCGGCGATGCAATTCAGCAAAGTTGACTTTCCGGCACCATTCGAGCCAATCACCGTGATGAAATCGCCCTCATCAATCTGCAGATTGATAGTATTGAGGGCAAAGACTTCATTGACGCTGCCCTTGTGAAAATATTTCACAATGTTCTCTAATCGGATCACCGCTGCATCAATCTCTTCTTAAGGTTAGGGGTGATGAGTGCACCGATGACCAGCAAGGCGGTTATCAGATTCAAATCACTGGGATTAAAACGAAAAGAACCAAATTCAAGGCCTAAGGCCAGGGCAATGGCCAGACGATAGACGATGGAGCCAAGCAGGGCGGCGATAAAAGCCCTGGGCATGGTTTTACAGCCAAAGACCGTCTCGCCGATGATGACCGAGGCGAGCCCGGCGACGATGGTGCCGATCCCCATGCCGACATCGGCAGCGCCCTGATTCTGGGCGACCAGCGCACCACTCAGGGCAACCAGCCCGTTTGACAACCCGACACCCAAAACAATGATGGTATTGGTATTGACGCCAAGACTTCTGATCATCTGCGGATTATCGCCGGTGGCAAGAATTGCCTGACCCAGCTCTGTCGACAGAAACCAGATGATAAAGGTGAGGACCAGCAGGGCGAAGGCACCAAAAATTATCAGGCCGGCATACTGGGATGGCACCCCTGCCTTCGTCACCAGGTCAAAGACGGTGTCCTGGCCTAAAAGCGCAACATTCGGTCCGGACATTATCCTGATATTGATTGAATACAGCGCGATCATCGTCAGAATCGAGGCAAGCAGGTGCAGAATCTTGAACTTGGTGTTCAAAAATGCGGTAACCATCCCGGCCAGAAAACCCCCGGCCAAGGCAAAAAGCAGGGAAAGATACGGATTGACTCCACTGGTAATCGCCACCGCCGAGATCGCCGCGCCGAGCGGCAGGCTGCCATCAACGGTAAGATCGGGAAAATCGAGGATACGAAAGGTGAGATACACCCCGATAACCATTATGCCGTAGACAAACCCCTGCTCTACGGCGCCAAGTGCGGCATACAATGTCATAATGAATTTCTGCTCGTTACTGGTAAATCTTGGTTGCCTTTTTCAAGAGGGCTTCCGGTGGGACAACCCCCATCTGCCTAGCATAGCCGGCATTGATATAAAGCTGCAGGTCCGTCTGGAACTGGACAGGAATGTTTTCCGGTTTTTCACCGTTAAGAATTCTCTCGGCAATGACCCCGGTCTGGTAGCCGTGCTTATAATAGTCAAAACCCATTGCCGCGACGGCGCCTCTTTTTACCGAATCCACATCCGCCGCAAAAATTGGCAGTTTATTCTGGACGCCCACTTTAAGGACTGATTCCAGAGCGGAGATAATGGTATTATCGGTGGGAATAAAGATTGCGTCGACCTTCCCGACCAGACTTTTTGCCGCCTGATACACATCTGCAGTCTTCGAAGCGGTAGCCTCGACCGTATCAAAACCGAGCTCTCCCCGCAAAGCCTGGATCGAGGCAATGGTTGCTTTGGAGTTGGCCTCTCCGGCATTGTAGAGGAGTCCCAGCTTTTTGATATCAGGTTTAAATGTCAAAACCATCATAATATGTTCTTTGACGGGTAGCAAATCGGAAACCCCGGTGATGCCGGCATCCGGATGCTGCAGGTCCTTGACCAGGCCGGCGGCAATGGGGTCGGTCACCGCGGTAAACAGCAGGGGGCGTTTGAGTTCAGCCGGCGCCTTGCTGAGTGCCTGAACACAGGTCTGGGCGGACGGGGTGGCGATGGCCATGAGTAAATCAGCCTTCTCCCCCACCATCTGCTGGGCGATCTGGGTTGCCGTTCCCATATTGGCCTGGGCATTATGAACAGTATATTTCACGGGTATGTTCTTTTCATGCAAATAGTCCTGAAAACCCTGCAGAACAGCATCAAGTGCCGGATGTTCCACAAACTGACTCACCGAGATGGTGGCCCCGTAAACCGTAATCCCCTGCAAAAAGAGACAGGCGCAGAGCAATGCGGCAGTTAAAAGTTTCTTCATGTTCCAATCCTCCAAAATAATTTGCCCGTTTATACATGGTATGATTCACCGGATCGCATAAAAATCAGTATCGACACCAATGAATGTAAACATCAGCAATGATGACTGACAAAATTCTTCCGGTCCAGAGACATCTAGCCGATAATCGCGTGAAGGTCAACGATGCTTTAGCGCCTTTCTTCTGACTGTCCCGTCAAAAAAGTAAAGACAGAGTCCTTTTGCCCTTGAAGAGTTGAACATGCCACTTTGGCCCTCATCCTGCGCTTTTCAACTGGGTCCGGCACTCGTGCCGGCTGTTCTGTTACTGCTTCATTGCTTGCGTATAAAAAGATTACCCGAAGACCAGGACATCGACGGTCAGAAAGAATCTCGAAGCCGACGCAGCGCAGTAAAGATCGAGAGGGGATCCAATGCTTCGCCTATACATTTTGCCGCAACACTGTCGACGATATTTTTTTCTGCACAGCGGAGGAACGGATTGGTGTGATCCTCGATCTGCAGGGTCGAGGGTGTGGTCGGTTGTCCTTTCTCTCTTAAGGCGATTGTCTGCGCCAATCTTTTACCGACCACCTGGTTTTCCGGCTCAACAAATGCGGCAAATTTAAGGTTATGTACCGTATATTCATGACCGAAATACACTTTCGTTTCAGCAGGAAGGGATTTGAGCCGATTATTCAGGGCCTCATACATCTGTTTAGGAGTTCCCTCGAACAGTCGGCCGCAGCCACTGCCAAAAAGCGTGTCACCGGTAAACAAAGCATCCTCCAGCAGATAACAGAGACTGCCGGTAGTATGACCCGGGGTATGGAGAGCCTGTCCATAAATATTGCCGACGTGGATTTTGCTTCCATCAGTCAGCAGAGAGTTCATTCCCGGAATCCTTCGTTTATCACTCTCATGACCATAGACCGGGAGTCCAGGGAATTCATCACGAAGATCCTCCAGGCCGCCGATATGATCGGCATGGTGATGCGTGCAGTACACAGCCTGCAGACGGACCCCAAGGCGTTCTATTGCCTGCGAGACAGGATAGTATTCGGCCGGATCAATAATGGCGGCCGCCCCTGTCTCTTCACAGATGATCAGATAGCTGTAGTTATCGAATGAACAAGGGATCGAAACGATTTGCATAGTGCGCACCTGCTTTGTCAAAATGAGATGGAAATAACCATTAAGGCAACAGTATGCACTGTACAAAATAAGGGGAGGGTATTCCAGCAATAAAGAGCCCCATCAGCAGCTTGTATCATGAGGGAGGAGCATGAGAAGCCGCTGATGAGGCGAAGGGAGGGTACTAATTTTGTTTTTTATTCTGTCTTTTGCTGCGGCTCATCATCATCGTTCATCGGGACAGGCCCCTGGCCCATGCCCCACCCCTGGCCACCACAGGGGCCACAGCCCATTTGCCTCATACCGCCCATGCGGCCCATGCCGCCCATGTGACCGGGGCCGACATACTGGGAGACGCCTGCCTGTTCAGCCTTTTCCTGCATGGCTGCCCGGAGATCAAACAGCTCTCCGGTCACCTTGGCGACCGCCTGCGAATCCGGCGAGTTCGCTCGCATCAAGGCTTGCTTTTCTGCTCGTTTCATCGCCATTTCCTTATGCAGAGGCAGGGTATCTTTGTAAAACTGCTTAATTTTATCCTGCGTTGCCTGGTCCAGCTGCTGCAACATCTGTCCCTGCATCTGTGGACAGTTACCGTAACCTCTGTTGCCTCTGTTGCCTTTTCCCCAGTCGGCCGAAGCCCCTGTTGCCATGGCAAGTCCCATAATAAGAGCAAGTGCTACCAGTTGCTTTTTCATATCGATTCTCCTTGTTCTGTTTGCAGTTGCCGAGAATGGCGATGCAAGTTTTTCTAGTTATGTGTCCCCAGAGGACCGCTCTCCTGGCGTCTTGGTCACCATCTTTTATCTTAAAGTCAGCAAATGCGATGCCAGAAAACAAGAAACATGCAAGAAACTGTTATTACATGTTTATTTTACGTATAAGAAAAAGGTTGAACACGACAGGATGTGAACACTAGGTAAAAATTACTCAACCGGCAAACAGGAATTGGGCAGAAACTCCTCATCTCGGCACTGAACAAATGCTATCTTGTGCGATAGCGTATTATTACCAGACCGGCAAGCGCCACCAGGCAAAAGAGCGCCCCGGTGGAAAAGGTGTAAAAGGCGCCAAAATGTTCCCAAAGCGCCCCAGCCACTAAGCTTGCCGGCAACATGGCAAGCCCGCTCACCAGGTTGAAAAATCCAAACGCCGTACCGCGCAAATCGATAGGTGCGACATCAGCCACCATCGTCACCAGCAGGCCCTGGGTCATACCCATGTGGATACCCCACAGAGCCACACCAGCTAATATTAAACTCCAGTGACCGCTCATCGCCAGAATCAGATCAGCCGCAATCAGGATCATTAATCCGAGCGCGAGCAGTTTTTCACGGCTGATTTTGTCAGAGAGTTTGCCAAATGGATAGGCCGATAAAGCGTAGATCACATTCATCACCACCATCACCAGCGGCACCAGGGCAAGGGGAACTCCACTCTGCTGGGCCCGCAAAACAAGAAACGCTTCGCTGAACCTGGCCAGGGTAAATACCGCGCCTGTGCCGACAACCCACCAGTACGCAGCGCCCAACCGTTTGAGGTTGTCTTTTTGAATCGGGTTGCTCCGCTTCTCGAGCTGCTGTGTTCCCGGCTCCTGCATACCGAAGAAAAGCAGGAGCACCGCCAACGCCCCTGGGATAACAGCGACCTGGAATACCGCCCGAAAATTGTTCGACCAAAGCAGCATCAATCCGACCGCCAGTAAAGGGCCGATAAAAGCACCTGCCGTATCGAGGGACTGTCGCAGACCAAAGGCTGCCCCACGCAGGTGCGGCGGCACGATATCTGCGATCAGAGCATCCCTCGGGGCGCCACGAATACCTTTGCCGACCCGATCGAGGAACCGGGCTGCCAGCACAATACCCATGGAGGATGCGATGGCAAAGAGCGGTTTGGTCAGCGCCCCAAGCGCATAGCCGAACACGGCCAGACCTTTGCGCCTGCCGAGATAATCACTCAACGCACCTGAAAAAACCTTTACGATCAGAGCGGTGGCTTCCGCTAATCCTTCGATCAAGCCTACCGCCATCGCGCCGGCCCCGAGTGTTGTCACCATGAACAGGGGCAGCAGGCTATGAATCATTTCCGAAGAAACATCCATTAGCAGGCTGACTGATCCGAGCACCCACACTCCCGCCGGAATCTGTTTTAATGATTGCTTGGTGCTGTTGGCAATGCGCATGTTCCAGCTCCAGTGAATACCGATGCTCTTTGAGTCAGTCACATGATACATTGATGCAACATGTCAACACCTTCCTATTTTTCTAATCTTGTCTCCGGTGTCCCTGCTGAAATAAAAACCACATTGAGCGTTGCAGAGCGTCACCTCATCAATATCCCTTTGATCTATCGGAAAAACCTTGCAGGCCTGCGGTCTGCATTTTCCGTAGACAAGACAGTGCCCCTGTTTGGTCAACATGGGACAGGTGAACAACAGGTTGCAGCATGTGCCGCATTGGCGGCAGGCACCGAGGCGGGCGGAAAGTTGTTGTTGGACATACCGTTTCTGACAATGCACCAGCACCAGACGCCGCAATTTTCCGACCGTGTGCAGGACAAAACGGGATTCCTGAAACATCTCGGGAATTCTTCTACTTAAACCATAGAGGAAAGTGGGTACAACAGCGATCCGATCAATCCATCTGTGCATACTGTGACTAATCAACTGCATTTCTGCTCCTATTAAGAAAAATCTCTGGTTATTTTCAATCCTGCAAATCCTGTTTTTGTCGATATCGTGCAAAATTATAAAAAGTTTCCGAGCTTTCTCATTTCAGACACCATAAACGCATCAGGCTACTCCACTAAAATGAAGAAAACATAAAGAAAATCGTTGAGAAATATACGTTTTGAACAAAACAATAAAGAGTGGGCAGCACCTGCCAGAGGGAAGGTGCCTCATGGGTTGACTCCCGAGACATCCGGCGGTGTTTGTCACCTGAGCCAGACCGGAGACAGGATAAAAGCGCGCAAACAAATGTTCCTGTTCGTTTTCAGTTATGCCGACGCCCGCATCACTTGTCCTTCTTACAACAAATGCGTCTTCTTTTTCGATAGAAATATCTATTTTCTCCGAAAAATTTATTATTGTATCGCACACCTCAATTTATAATAGTTACCATTACATCTTTATCTTGCTTTTTAATCCGGACCTCATCGCCACCGAGACGTGCCTGGGGAAGAACCATCGTCATCAGGCCGTATATTACGTTTATCAGCTTCTTCAACAATCACAAAAACATTCCATATTGGTCATGGCTCCTTTTTCTTACCAGGGAATCTCGTTCTCATTACGTATTACCAACAGATGGGTCCACATTTCATGGGCGATAAGGGAGTTCGAGATGGCTCAATACTCTTTTCAACAGTGTATCATGACGATGGATAGTGGCATCTGCCGCGGGATCAGGTTACAGAGGGCACCCGATATTCAGTCGACCACCCTGCCATCCCGCTCAATATCCCGATGAAAAACCGTCAGTTCCACTGGAAATTCTGTCAGAAAAGCGGCTATCTTCTCGGTTACCGCAACTGACCGGTGCCTTCCGCCTGTGCAGCCGACGGCGATTCGGACTGTTTTTTTGCCAACAGTAGTGTTCTGCTCAATGATGCATTGCAGGAGCGGTTCAAGATGAACAAAGAAAGAGAGTCCCGCCTCGCTCCGCAGCACATATTCGGCAACTTTTTTAACCTTGCCGGTCAAAGGCTGCAGTTCGGGTACCCAATACGGATTGGGAAGAAAACGTACATCCAGGACCATATTCACATCGACGGGAAAACCGTATTTGAAGCCAAACGAATAGAGAACTATATTTAATTGCTGCGACCTGGCCATTTCCATCCTCTCTCTAATCG
>AMWB02089252.1_pt1 | contig 15327 bp, 10 predicted proteins | sample 200311 | NCBI WGS metagenome assembly AMWB02 (sample SAMN02737377, study PRJNA173069) | bioreactor metagenome | biome: anode biofilm in microbial fuel cells | place: USA: California | collected 2010-12-16 | reverse complement strand
TTCGTCGGAAGGGACCAAACGATGAATTTCTTGAGATTTTCAAAAACGCAGCGCCCCTCTTCCACCGCCGCTTCAATGGACGCGAAATTATCGTCGGTCAGGACCATATCCGCCGCCTCTTTGGCCACTTCGGTCCCGGTGATCCCCATCGCGATCCCGATATTCGCCTGCTTCAAAGCGGGGGCGTCGTTGACGCCGTCCCCGGTCATGGCAACGACATTCCCCAGAGATTGCAGGGCTTTTACAAGACGCAGTTTCTGCTCCGGTGTGACCCGGGCAAAGACCGAGGCTTTGTCCGCAGCATCAACAAATTCCGCGTCGTTCATGCCTTCGATCTGCTTCCCCGAATACGCGATCAGCTCCAAAGCCCCGGAGGACCGCCTCAGGCCCAGCTGTTTCGCGATCGCCGTCGCGGTAAGCACATGGTCGCCGGTGATCATCTTGACCCGCATCCCGGCGGCATAACAACTCTGCACCGCCACGATGGCCTCTTTCCTCGGAGGATCGATCATCCCCTGGAGACCTAAAAAGGTCATCGCCTCCAGATCCGCGTGAACCAACGAAGAGGCTCCGGAGGAAGTTTCTTTTTTCGCGAAAGCAAGAACGCGCAATCCCTTGGCAGCCATCGCGTCAGCGCTCTTTAAAATATCTTTTTTATTCTGAGCATCCCCGCAACGCTCCAGGATCTTTTCAACAGATCCTTTTGCGTAAATAACTCGAGGCTTTCCTTCGCCCACGTCATGAAGCGTTGCCATATATTGATGCTCCGACTCGAAAGGGATCATGTCCTGCCGTTTCATCGTTGCATTTAAGGAAGCTTCCTCGAGACCGGCTTTCCTAGCTGAAACGATCAAGGCCCCTTCGGTAGGATCCCCTTCGATCTCGTAACGCCCGTTTTTTTCAACCAGGCGCGCGCTATTGCAGAGCAGGCCCGCCACTAGACATTCCTTAAGCATGGCGAGCGACAAAACATCGACGACACGATCGCCTTGCCGTATTTCTCCTTGGGGAAGATATCCCGCGCCCGTCACCTCATAAAGTCTCCCATCTGCGAGGATTTCCTGAACTGTCATCTGATTTTCAGTTAGAGTCCCTGTTTTGTCGGAACAAATTATCATCGCGCTTCCCAGGGTTTCAACGGCCGGAAGTTTGCGGATGATCGCTCTTCGCTTCGCCATACGCGATACCCCGATCGCCAAGGTGATCGTCACGACCGCCGGCAGTCCTTCCGGGATGGCCCCCACGGCCAGCGCCACCGCTGCCATAAACATTTCAACGGGCGACTGTCCCCGCAAAACCCCGACGAGGAATGTCAATGCCGCCATGCCCAGGATCACATAAAGGAGAAAATGACTGAAATGCGCGATCTTTTTGGTGAGCGGGGTGTCGAGATTGTCCGCCGACGAGATCAATTCCGAGATCCGTCCGACTTCCGTATGATCCCCCGTGGCGACCACCGCCGCCCGACCCTGACCGTATGTAACAAGGGCGGAGGTATAAACCATATTGACGCGGTCCGCGAGTCCCGTCCCCTCGGCCACGGGCTCCGTCTTTTTTTCTACCGGCACGGATTCCCCCGTCAGCGCGGATTCATTGACCTGAAGTTCGCGGATTTTAAGGAGGCGCATATCCGCAGGGACCTTGTCGCCGGAAACGACCATCACGATATCCCCGGGCACCAGCTCTGTGGATGGAATATTTTTTTCAACCCCATCACGTAAAACCGTGGTCTGGGTAGTCATGGAACGGGCCAGTGCCGCAAGCGCACTCAGGGCTTTGGATTCCTGCAAAAAACCCACGATGGAGTTGACCAGTACCACTCCGAAGATCACGGAACTATCGATCCACTCCTTCAGGAGAAAAGTGATAAGCGCCGCGGCCAAAAGGATATAAACAAGAGGCTGATTGAATTGCATGAGAAAACGCAGCCAGGCCGGCGTCCCCTTCTTGGGGGTCAGCACGTTCTTTCCGAAAAGCTTCTGCCGCTCGGCAACCTCTCCGTCGCTCAACCCACGTTCCGCATGAGTCCCCAAAAACTCCAGCGTTTTTTCGCCCGCGAAACTATGCCATCTTTTTTCTTCCAAGATCGTCTGCTTTTCCATAAACCTCTCTCTAAAATTATTTAATCCTAGGAAGCACTTTTCTTTTCTAAGTTCACAATGCACTCGTAGATCTTTTTTCGTCTCAGCTTTCTCGCCATAATGGTCAGTCCGTGCAGTTGCAGGGTTTCCCCTGGTTCGGGTGATCGGCCCAGCTGTTGATTGACCCACTCCGCAAGCGTCTGCACTCCAACGGTTGCTGGTTGCAACTCAAGCTCGCATCCTAACGTAGAGAATACAAGGCTCATGGGGACACCGCCACCCATAATCCAGGAAAATCCAAAAGGATGAACATGGCCCGGAAGGCGATCGTATTCGTCCTCAATATCTCCCACCAGTTCTTCGATCAAATCCTCCAGAGCGATCAGTCCGACGACCCTCTCATTTTCATCGCGAACCAAAGCGATATGGGTTTTATCACGGATCAGCTGACCCAACACCTCCGAGAGCCGCGCATTTCCGCTTACAAACGGGATAGGCCTTGTGATCCCGCGGATATCCGGACTTGTGGGGTTGACCTTCAGGGCATTGATGATGTCCTTGAAATTCACGTAGCCGATGATCGTCTGAGGATCCTTTTCCCTCTCACACACCGGATAGCGCGTATGCATGTCGAGATGGGCTTTGAAGAAGGCCTCCGAAAGATTGTCGGTGACCGGGATCATCACGATATCGACGGCCGGCAGCATGATGCCAGCAACCATCCTTCTGGAAAATTCGGCTGCTGACAGAACGATCTTTTCTTCGGCCACTCCGATAAGGCGCGAGGTTCTCGCCAGCGTCGCGGCTGCTTTTAATTCGTGAAGGCCTTGCTGCTCTTCAATGCCCGCATTCCGTCCTGGCCTTCCCGAACTCAGGGTCATAATCCTCTTAACAGTTCTTTCAAAAACTGAGACAGCGGGGTGCGCGATCCAGGCGATCCCTTTCATAACGGGCGAGAGCGAAAGCAGGACCCACTCCTTGTTCTGAAGAGCGAACATCTTGGGGACCAGCTCGGCAAAAATGATCGTAAAAGCGCTTAGCGGGATCACCAAACAAATCACGGCAAGCACTTCCGCGATCGGGTCAGGGATTCCGAAAGCCTGATTCAAAAAGGGCGTGAAAGATTCTTGCATCCCAGCTCCACCAGTCGCCGCAGCCAATGCCCCGGCAAGAGTAATGCCCAGCTGGACCACCGCAAGACTTGCTTCCATGCGGTCTTTCATGTATGCCGCCTGCTCGGCTCCTTTTTTCTTCTGCTGGCACAGTGCGGCAAGTCGCGCTCTTGAGATCGACGCCAGGGCCATTTCGTAAGATGCAAAGACGGCATTAACGACCAACATCAAAGCAATAATGATCAGCTCAAAACCAAAAGTCATTTAGGTTCAACCCTTCCGTGCAAGGAAAACTGTTTCAACTGTTTTTATTATTTTCATGAGTGTTAAAAATCGTTTTAACATCATCCAGGTCTTTTTTGCTGACAAGCGCCAAGACCACGTCTCCCGCATCCAAAACGGTATTTCCCTTCGCCACGAGGAATTTGTCATCCCGCCCTATGAGCACAGCGAGACTGTCTTTTGGAAAATTCAGGTCATAGAGTTTTTTCCCGGCAGCTTTTCCGCCGTAGGGAACCATAAACTCCAAAAGGTCGGCATCGACTCCTTCACGTTGCTCAAATTCCAAAGGATAACGAAGCTTCCGCAGAAGAGGCGCGTGCAATCCAAGCCACTTTGACACAACAGGGATACTCGTCCCTTGGATCAGTACCGATACGAGCACCACAAAAAAAACCACATCAAAGATAAGCTCCGAATTGGAAACCTTCGCAAGTAGCGGAAAAGTCGCCAAAACGATCGGAGCGGCTCCCCGCAACCCCACCCAGGAGATCATGAGGTTTTCCCGGAGGGGAGCAAAAGGCATGCAAAGGAAAACACCGACCGGCCTCGCCACAAAAAAAAGCACCAGAGCCGTCGCGATCCCCCCCCAAGCGATGGGGATGATCTTGGAAGGAAAAACCAGTAATCCCAACGTAACGAACATAGCGATTTGCATCAACCAGGCCAGCCCGGCATGAAACCGGACAAGATTCCTTTTATAGAAGAAATCCTTCCGCGAGAGCAAAAGACCGGCCACATAAACGGCCAAAAACCCGTTCCCTCCGGCCGTTTCCGCCGCGCTATAGGCAAGCAGGGCCACGGAAAACGTCAACGCTGCATACAAACCTTCATACTCCAGCCGTAAACGGTTGATGATCCTCAGGAAAAGTTCCGCGATAACCCATCCCGCGACAAATCCGAGCGCCATCTGTTTAAAGAACATCCCGACCAGGAAATACCAGGGCATTGAAGCATGATGGATCAGCTGGATCATCCCGAGGGTCAAAAAAACAGCCATGGGATCATTGCTACCCGACTCCAGCTCTAAAAGAGGGCGAAGCTCGCCTTTCAGGCTTATGTTCTTGGAACGTAGGATGGAAAAAACCGCCGCGGCATCCGTGGAGGAAATAATGGCCCCAAGCAGAAGCCCTTCCTTCAGGGGGATCTTGAAGATCCAGGAAGCGAAGGCCCCGACAACAAAAGCGGTCACTAGCACGCCCAACGTGGAAAGCGTGATCCCTCGGGCAAAGACGCGTTTTGCTTCGCCAAAATCCGTTTCCAACCCGCCGGAAAACAGAATGAAGGAGAGAGCGATCACCCCGATCGTTTTGGCCAGGGCCGCATTATCGAAATAGATCCCCCCGATCCCTTCGGATCCAGCTAGCATGCCGATACCAAGGAACAGCACGAGCGACGGAATACTGAACCGGTCAGAAAGCTTGCTCGACAAAACCCCGAAGAATAAAAGCAACGCCGCCGCCAGCAGAACCCGTTCAACGGAAAAACCCAATAAAACATCAAACACTCGATATCCCCCAAAACGAATTTATTAGAATATCCTACCTAAAAAAACCCACAAATCATTTACTCTCGCAAATCTTATTTAATCGAAACCAATAAAAGCTATGCGGACCCAGGGTCAAAAAGTAAGGAAGCTCTCCGATCTTAGGAAATTTCACGTTCCCCCAAAGTTCCAATGGTTCCCATCCGTCATAGTGCTTGAGATCAAGCTCGACAGGCTGCACATAGCGAGAAAGATTATTGACGATCAGGAGTGTCTCATCCTCATAGGCGCGGATGTAAGCCAGGATCTTCGGGTTTTGATGTTGAAGAAACCCGATCGTTCCGCGACCAAATGCCTTCAGACTCCTTCGAACCCGGATCATTCGTTTCGTCCAGTTGAGAAAAGACGACTGGGTCATGCTCTGGGCTTCAACGTTAATGGCCTGATAGCCATAAACGGGATCAATGATCACAGGAGAATAAAGTTTATCAGGGTCCACGGTCGAAAAACCCGCATTCTTGTTCCCGTTCCATTGCATCGGCGTCCTGACACCATTCCGGTCCCCAAGGTGAATGTTGTCTCCCATGCCAATTTCGTCCCCATAATAAATTATCGGAGTTCCCGGAAGACTGAATAGAAGGCTATTGAGGAGCTCCATTTGCCGCCGTCCATTATTCATGAGAGGCGCAAGCCGCCGCCGGATCCCCAAATTCAGTCTGGCCTTGGGATCCGCCGCATACTCTCGATACATGTAATCCCGCTCTTCCTGCGTCACCATTTCGAGCGTTAATTCATCATGATTGCGAAGAAAAAGCGCCCACTGGCAATTCTCAGGGATCTGAGGGGTTTGTTTCATGATCTCAAGGATCGGCGTGTTGTCTTCTTTGCGGATCGCCATGAAGATCCTGGGCATGAGCGGAAAATGAAACGCCATGTGGCACTCATCTCCATCTCCAAAATAAGGCCGCACGTCCGCAGGCCACTGATTCGCTTCCCCGAGCAAAACCTTGTCCTTGAAAGATTTATCTAGTTGAGCCCGCAAACCTTTGAGATAGGCGTGCGTTTCAGGAAGATTTTCGCAATGCGTTCCTTCCCGCTCAAAAAGATAAGGCACGGCATCCAGCCGGAAGCCATCAACACCCATCTTCAGCCAAAAAAACAGAACATCATGCATGGCCCTCTGTACCTGTGGGTTATTGTAATTAAGATCGGGCTGGTGGCTAAAAAACCGGTGCCAGTAATACTGCCCCGAGACGGGGTCATAGGTCCAATTCGATTTTTCTGAATCGGTAAAAATGATCCTGGCATCTTTATATTGTTCCGGATGATCGCTCCAAACATAAAAATCCCGCTTCGGGGATGTCCGGGAAGAACGCGCCTCAAGGAACCATGGATGAGCATCCGATGTGTGGTTCATCACGAGTTCAATAAGGACCTTGATCCCGCGCCGGTGAGCATCTTTAATAAAGTCCTGAAAGTCTTTCATCGTTCCGTATTCGGAAGCGATCTCTTCGTAATAAGCAATGTCATACCCATCGTCTTTCATAGGAGACCGGTAGAATGGCAGAAGCCAGATACAATTGATGCCGAGGTCCTGAAGATAATCCAGTTTCTGGGTCAAACCGTGGAAATCCCCATAGCCGTTCTCATTACTGTCAAAAAAAGTTTTGACGTGAAGCTCGTAGATGATGGCATCCTTGTACCAAAGATCCTGCCCACTCATGAATGGACTCCTTTGAAATGTGCTTTCCGGATTTTGATCGACCGCAATAAAAAATCAAACACTTCTTGAGGTGAATGAATGTAATATTTCGCTTTGGAAACCGCCCTCGGATTATCGGTTACTTTTACCGTAATTCCGGATTGGCTAAGAGCTCTGAAAGCGTCTTCGTCTGTGCGATCATCTCCGAAAAACACCGGCAAAAAATGTCCTCCCTGCCGATGTTTTTTAAGAAGCCGCTGTATTATTTTCCCTTTATGCCAAAGATGGGGACGAAAGCGCACTTCCCAGACCTTCTTCCCCTCCTGAACACGGATCATGCCGAGCCGGAGCCATGGCGTTATCGCCTTCTGGAAATGCGCGTACAAGGAAGCGACTTTGTTCTCCGGAACCAACCGGTAGTGCAAACTGATCCCCAAGGTTTTATTTTCAAGCAGCATGCCTGCGACAGGGCGTATTTTTCTCTTAAGGTCCGCCCTGATCCGGGTCATGACTTTGGCGGCTTGTTTAGCGGCAGGATAGATCCAGTTGAGATCCTTAGATCTTATTTCAAGCCCGTGATTGCCGGCATAGATAATTTCCGGAAAAGATCCGGCGACGCTCTGAAGATCCTTCAAAGAACGGCCGCTGATAATAGAAACTTTGATCCCTTTGAGACGGCTTAATGCATGGAGCGCCTGGCGGACATTCTTCTTTAAAACGGCTTTTTCAGGTCTTCGTACGATCGGCGTCAGTGTTCCGTCATAATCAAAAAAAAAGAAGACTCGCGGCGCAGCAGCAATCTTTTCGGCAAGTCTGTCATTGAAACAGCGCATGGCGAGCCCGGCCTTAAAAGAACCTGATGAGTTCTGTGATTATATCGGCGGCCCAACGATAGATATTATATTCCCGGACGATCTGGCGCATCTTTCGCATCCGTTCTTTCTTTTCATCGGGAAGCATGGTAAGCGCTTGATGGATCGCTTCCGCTGTCCCCTCGATGTCATAAGGATTGATCAAGAGCGAACTCGTGAATTCATGACTTGCTCCCGTGAAACGGCTTAGGATCAAAACGCCGTCTTCATCTTCCCGAGCCGAAACGAACTCCTTGGCTACCAGGTTCATGCCGTCGTGAAGAGAACTGACCAAACAAAAATCCGCCATGCGGTAAAAATCAAATATTTTCTTTGGACTATGGTGTTCTTCCAGGAAAAGGATCGGACGATAATTCCCTTTTTGAAAGCGCTGATTGATCCGCTCGACAAGTTTCTCGACTTCTTTCAAGTGATCTTGATAACTTCCGATCAGAGTCCTGGAAGGGGCACCGAGTTCGACAAAAACAAGCTCGCCTTGCAAGTAAGGATGCTTTTCGAGAACGCGCTCGATCGCCCTGAACCTTTCCAGGAGCCCCTTGGTGTAATCGATGCGGTCGACGCCTAAACCGATCTTTTTATCCTTGAGTCCGTAATCTTGTTTTATCTTTTCAAGCGGATCTTTTCCGGTTTCTCGAACCGCTATGTTCGGAACCCCAGAGATACTGATCGGAAAGGGGCGCACAGCGCTCGATTTCCCCCCGCGGGTCACCTCAAAGTTCGCCCAGTTGATCTTGCATTCAAGGGCGCGATCCACCGTATCAAGGAAATTATTGCAGTGGAATTGGGTGTGAAAACCGACGATATCGCTTCCAAGCATACCCTCCAAGATCTCGTCTTGCCAGGGACAAATACCGAACGCTTCCGCATTAGGCCATGGAATATGCCAAAAAAGAGCGATCTTCGCGTCGGGCCTTTGTTCTTTGATCATCCTCGGCAAAAGCGCGAAATGATAATCCTGAACAAGAATCAAGGGAGGATTGTCGTCAAGTTCCTCTAAAAGAGCGTTTGCAAATTTCTGATTCACAGATCGGTAGGAATACCAATCCTCGATCCTGAAAACAGGCCTCACATGGCTGATATGGCAAAGCGGCCATAATCCCTCGTTGGAAAATCCATAGTAATACCCTTTTTCTTCCGCTTCCGAAAGCCACATGCGCTTTAAAGTGAAAGAAGGGGCCCAGGGCGGAACGATGATCTTGTTCTCTTTATTCACGACATCCCGGTCGGCATTCCCGGCGCCATGCGCGAGCCAGAGCCCTCCGGTTGCCTGCATCACGGGATCCAAGGCCGTCACCACGCCGCTGGCAGGCGTAATACATTCGATCTCATTGCCTTTTTTCTGATGAATGTAAGGTTCTCGATTCGAAACTACATAAAGTTGTTTTCCGCAAAGCTGAGTTTTCAAATAATCTTTGAGCCGTTCTTTCGTCCAAACCGTCCCTTCGGCATTCACAAGCCGGGATTGTTCCATAAGGTCCAGCTTAGTCGCTTTAAGGCTCGCCGCCATGTGACTAACCCCGTAGAGAAGTTTTTCGATATCGCCTTGTTCCTTACTGATCTTTGGCTCCGCCCCTGATTCCACTCCGAGGGCTTTCTGGACCATGAGCCCGATGCGGGCAATCGGCCCTGTCACGCTCCAGCGGATCACAAAAAGCGACACGATCGAAAGAATGATCGCGAGGATCGAAAAAGTGAGCGCAGAGGTTTTCCAAAACTGTCTGATCTGGGTTACAATAAAACCGCGGTCATGGATCAGACCCAAAGCTCCGGTCACCTGTCCGTCCTTCGACAATGGAACGGCGTGATAATTGACTTTGCGCCTTCCCCATTTACTGTTCACATCGACCGGCGCGTTGTCTTCGATCACCTTAAGCGATTCTTTTTTGAATAATTCTTCATGGGCCAGCTCGGCGGGAAGCGCGAGGCGAGGCCCTTCCTTCATGTCCACCACAAGACCGATCAGCCTCGTATGCCCTTCAAACTTTTCGATAAATTTTTGGACCCGATCCGGCTGATCTGTTCGCTCTAAAAAGGATTCGATCGCCTCCTTGAAGGTTTTTGCAAGCACAGTGGTTCGAAGCCGAAGCTCTTCATTAAGACGTTTTTCTTCGTTTTTTGCTTGAAAATAAGCAAAACTCACAACCACTATGGTTGTGGCAATTAGAAGCGAAATAATTAAACGAAGCGTAATCTTCATAGATTGTGCATTCCTTTAAAATATTGCTGCGGATCAAGCGATGATCCGCATGTGCGAGTTTATTATTTTAACCTTTCATTGCCTTTCCGTGACCGAATGACCACAAAAATAATGAAGGAAACAACCACTGCCACGATGATATAAACTGGCCCATCTTTGAACAACCAATCCATAATTATCCTCCTTCTCAGTAGGGCCCCAAAACGAAAAGGGCCGCCATCTAACGCTAAAGCGCTAGATGGCGGCCCGACCATCATCAATTCCTCTAACGGATTTCCCGCTAGACCCTTTGCTTCAAATTTTACTTTTTGTTTATGCTAACCCCTTAACTTCCGAAATGCAATCGTCATTTAACATCTATTTGCTGGAAATCGAACCAGAAACAACATGTAAATCCCTTTGCGGGAACGGGATGGTAATCTTTGCCGCAACAAGCGCCTTATGAATCGCGAGATTGACCGCACAGAGTGTCTGGAAGTACTTTGTGGTCGGGATCCAGTAGCGGCAGCCGATATTGATCGAAGACTCACCGAATTCCTGCAATCCTACTTGCGGCTTCGGATTTTGAGATACTTCGCTAAAACCTGAGATCGTTTTCTGGATCACCTCAATGGCCTTCTCGGGGTCGTCCCCATAGCTAATCCCGACCATATTCTCCACGATCTTGTTTGTGAAGGAATTATGGATGATCTCGCCTACGATGTGTTTGTTCGGGATAGTAATCTTGACGCCATCCTCATCGGTCAGGATCGTGGTGGCCAATGTTACTTCCTGAACGATCCCACTTTGTCCTTTGATGGTCACAGTATTCCCTACTACAAAAGGATGACCCAAAATAATGGAGAGCCCGGCTCCATAGTTCGAAAGCGGGCCTTGGAGGGCCATACTCACACCAAAAGCGCCGGCACCGATCATGGCGATAAAAGGCGTTATCGTGATACCGAATTTCCCGAGCGCAACAAGGATCGCAAAGGCCAGAATTGCCAATTTTGTACAATTGGCCAGGAACTTTGAAAGAGTGATATCGAACTTCTTTTTCTCACAGAGCTTAAGAACGATGTCATGGACCCATTTCCCAACAAAATGTCCAATGACAAGGACAATAATGGCGCCCAAGACCTGAAAGCTGTAATTCGTGAGGAATTCAACAGCTGTGTTGATGAACTTCTGTAACGTTGTCACTTCTTTTTCCATGAATTCACCTCCGAGCACATTTTGAACCGTCGACTGAACCGCGGATGACGCTGGCATAGATTACCTCCCTGTGTATCGAACAAATGTCCAACTTATTGAGAATGAGTGTCCAGCTTTTTTATGACTGCTTTGGTGCATTGAACGATTTGTTGAAGTCCTCCCACTGCTGTTGAAGCTGTTTTTGAAGCTCTTGCGTTTTAACTTGAAGCTGTTTGGAGAATTCGGCCCACTGATCTTGGAGGGTCTTGAAAGCGTTCTGAGCATCCGCTTGCATCTTCCGGGATGCTTCCCCGATCTTCGCCGCACTGCTTTTGTAGCTTTCATCCGCCGTCTCTTTTAAATCCCGGACCGCCGTTCCGGCCGTTGCCCCAAGAGAGGTTGAATCCTCAGCGGCATGGCCTACCCCCACCAAGATCCACATTATAAAAATCAAAGCCGTTAGTATTTTAAATTTCATATTTTCTCCTCGCTTTGAAACCCGTTTAAATACCTACGAAGCTTTTTCCAACAATCTGAAGAAATCGTACTCCTCTTTGTCGAGTTTGGAAACCATGATCTCTCGAATATATTTTTCCAGCTCAAAATCCAAATCTTTGATCGTTTTTCCAAGATGTTTTTCCAAAAGGGCCCGATCTTTTGGTGCATCAAAATCTCCTCCGGCCTGGATCAATTCGCGGATGTAATCGAAAAATCCTCTTTGATATTTTGTCATCAAGAAATGGACCAGCCCCCAGCTTTGGGCATACGCAAGAAGCGTATAATTGGGGTCTTGAAGCTTCTGGATCCCCGCCCCGTTCGGGATTCCCATCAGGTATTGAAGCGGCATCAGCGTACGCCCGGCCTCAAGTTCCGCCCGAATGAACATTAGCCGGTCTTTATTCATATCCCCAAAAGGCTCTGTGGAAACATATTCCGCAAGCCCTTCGGAGAGCCATGCGCCGCGGTAGGTTTCCCCGGAATCAATGCCCAGGAGATCGAACAACTGATGCCCGGCCTCATGGCGTATGGTCTGCATGGTAAGATCCCGTGCCCAGGCCTCCAGCCTCATGCGATAGGCCTCCACATTGAACTGGATCTTTTCAAGATAATCATAGGCGGCCCATTTTCCTTCCGAATGAGACCCCGAATACATCTCGATCTGGGTCTTGTAGTTCCCGATATTTTTTTCAATGTTTTCCGCGTAAGCAAGACGGAAACGGACCATATCGGTTTCTTTAACGTTAAAAAGCACGAGAAATTTCTTGTCGGGCATATAAAAACCAGCCATGTTCGTTCCTTTGGGCAGTCCGGCAGATTTAAGAAAATCATCATAGTTGCCAAAGATCACCACCCCGAGCGCCGGCGGAGGGTTTTCCGTATCGATGAAATCCATGAATTGCATTCCAAAATCCGAACAGAACCGTTGTAAGGTCCTGAAATAAAGAACGAGATCCGAGGATTCGACGGTCGAGACGATGTAGTAGGGAGGCTTTTTGTAAGAATATTTCATATTGAGACGGCGGAGGGTCTTGAAATCCCGGTCGAGCATTTTATCGGAAGGAGGAGGCCAAAGCTCGAGCTTTTCCATCTTGCCTTCTTCGAAACCGAAAGAGATCGTTCCGCCGCCTTCAAGCGCCTGCTTTAAATAAAAAGTATGACCTTCTTTCGAAATCTGCTTGCCGGAAACGATACGGCCATCCGTAAGATAGATCCTCGGAAAAGGCGCTTCTTCTTCCGAGGGGGCATAAACGGGCTGGATCCCGTCCGCAGTCTTGACCAAGGTCTCTCCGCGCCGTATTTCCGCAATATCCGAAACGGGAAAACCGATCTCGCCTCCGGCGATCTTGATCGTAACCCTGGAACCGGTTTCCCCGGTGATGACGCCCTGGATCATACTGCCGCTTTTCATGATTAGGGTATCTTTAGCTTCCGCGGCCGCGGAACCGTCTAACGGGTTTTTTCCTTTACAGGAGGGCATGAGAAACACGAGGATTAGAAAAAGAATGAAGAAATTTTTTTCCATTTTTTAAAAACTTACGGCTTATAATATTTTTCCGCGTTGGGGATCTCTTTGTTGATATCCGAGATGCGACGCGAAGTTGCGGGATGGGTCGAAAGCAATTCCGGAACTTTTGCGCTGCTAAAGTTGTTCATCCTTTCCCAAAAAGAAACCGCGGTTTTGGGATCATAGCCGGCGCGGGCCATAAGGATAAGCCCGATATGATCGGCCTCGGTTTCGTGGCTGCGGCTGTAAGGAAGCAGTACCCCGACCTGCGAACCGGCTCCGTAGGCTTCCATGAGGATCTTTTGAGCGAGAACCGGTTTTGTTTTCATGATCTGCGCGAGCCCCATGCCACCGGCCTGAACTACAAGTTCCTGGCTCATACGTTCGCCGCCGTGGTTTGCAATAGCATGCGCCACTTCGTGGCTCATCACCGTCGCCAACCCGTTCTTATCCCGGGTTACCGGAAGAATACCGGTATAGACCACGATCTTGCCGCCCGGCATACAGAACGCATTCACCGTTTTTGGGTCCTCTATGAGATTGAATTCCCATTTATAGTTCTTGAGGTCCTTTTCCATTCCATTTTCTTTCATGAACATTTCTGCGGCCGCAGCGATCTTTTGCCCGACCTCTACGACCTCCTGGGCCTGGGCAGCATCGGATGAAAGTTTGGATTGACCCAGGACTTCCTTGTAGCTTTGATCGCTCAAGGCCAGAAGTTCGCTTTGAGGGATAAATGAAAGTTGTTTACGGCCCGTGATCGGAACAGTTGAGCAGCCGATAAAAAATAAAAGGGTAAGAAAATGGAACATTTTTCTCATAGAGCGCCTCCGCCTGGGTAAAGAAGACGTGTTTTTTGAAGCCCGGTTTCCATTAATTTTCTAATTGGAAACCGCTATGACCCAAATCATCGTTCATGAAAAATAAGATTTGGACGTTTCTTACTACGGCGACGTATTATACAATAAAGCAATTTTCGAAGGAGGTTAAAATTAAAATGAATTTTATTAAAAGATCACATGTTTTACTCGTTCCTTTTCTGATCCTTTCCCTTATCCTTTCCGGTTGTGTCCGATACCGCCCCCAGACCGGAGACCGCGCCTCTTTCATGGAAAGGACACAAACTCAGAATGAAGGAAAAATCTCGGCGACGATCTCAGTGCTAAGCGATAAGGAAGCCAAACGGGTCTTTGGGGTCAATCTTGCGAAAAAAGGCGTCCAGCCTGTTTGGGTCGAGATCGAGAATCAGGATACGATCCCTTATGTCTTTATTCCACGGAACATGGACCCAAACTATTATTCCTCCGAAGAAGCGGCTTATATGGCCCATTTCAAACAGACCCGCCAACTTCTCGAGGCCGGGATCCTTGCGGTCATCTTTTTTCCGGCGCTGGTCCTCGTCCCGTTCAACTTTTTTGCAGTGCGCTACGCGAATAAAAAAATGGACAATACCTTCAGGATCCTTTCCATGCCAAGTTATATCATCATGCCGGGGGCTAAAGAAGCGGGATTTGTTTTCACCTCCGTGGATGAAGGCACTAAGCATGTTAAAGTGGATCTTTTGGGCGATCGCGAGCACAAAACTCTGAATTTTACGGTAAAAGTCCCCGGCATTAAGCCGGATTATACGACAAAAGATTTTGCGGCCCGTTACCCGGAAGAAAAGATCGTCGAATACAGCGAGGCCGAGATCCCGAACTTCCTGAATGAACTCCCCTGTTGCACCACCAACAAAAAAGGGACGCGGAATGGAGATCCCTTTAATCTTGCGGTCATTGGAGAGCTTGAAGATGTCATCACTCTTTTTACTTCGGCAGGATGGGATGAAACGCAGGCCCTCACTTTTAGTTCAGGATTCTCAATGGCTAAGGCATTCCTCACAGGAGACAGCGACCGCTATTCGCCCGTCAGCCCCCTTTATTATCACGGACACTCCCAGGATCTTGCGCTCCAGAAATCCAGAGATACGATCAACCAACGGCTTCATCTGCGCCTTTGGTACACGCCCGCCCGGTACCAAGGCAAACCGATTTGGATCGGGGCTGTCAGCAGGGACATTGGCGTAAAGTTCACGTGGACGACCTGGTATCTTACAACCCACAAGATCGATCCGAACTTGGATGATGCAAGGAATTACGTCCTTATGGATCTGCTCGGAAATGGAAAAATTGGAAAACTGGGTTTCCTCGATAGCGTCGGGGCAAGAGAATCCACAAAACCGAAGAAAAACCTGACTGGCGATCCTTACTTCACGGACGGCAAGATGCTCGTTATCGAGCTTTCGCAGGAAGATGTGACCCCCGCGACTTTTTCCTGGAACCGCTTCTTTCCCACGACCCCGAAGAAATAATCTAAACCACCGCTTCATTCCTTAAGAGGGTTCGCATCCGAGCTCCCCCCCCCCAAAAGCTACCGAACAT
>AMWB02168453.1_pt1 | contig 15332 bp, 18 predicted proteins | sample 200311 | NCBI WGS metagenome assembly AMWB02 (sample SAMN02737377, study PRJNA173069) | bioreactor metagenome | biome: anode biofilm in microbial fuel cells | place: USA: California | collected 2010-12-16 | reverse complement strand
TGTATCGGCGGCGGCATGGGCGCTGCAGCGTTATTCGAGATGTGCGACTAAAAAAGCGGGGGGGGCAAACAAAAAACCAGTTTGTCCCCCCTCTTTTTTTGCACCCATTCCCTTCTCAATCCCCATATCCGCCATCCTGGCCAAATTGCAACTGGACACGCTCCATGACAGCCTGAGCTGTTTTTTCTTTCAGAATATCAGTGAGAAAACTTAGGGTATTTTCTACATTCAAGGATCGAATCGTCTGTTTGGCCAAGGGAATGGCGTTGGGATTCATGCTGAATTCCTGAATACCAAGCCCTATCAGGACGGGAATGTGCAAGGGATCACCCGCCATTTCCCCGCACATGAACACTTTTTTCCCTTTTGCACGGGCGGCCTCCACGGTCTGTCGAAGCATGCGAAGAATCGCCGGATGCAGCGGGTTGAAGAGATAGGCTACCTGACGATTTCCGCGATCAATAGCCAGTGAAAACTGAATCAGGTCATTGGTGCCGATACTGAAAAAGTCAACGACTTCCGCCAGCATATCGGACAGAATGACTGCCGAGGGAACTTCGATCATAATTCCGATTTCGATGTTGCGATTATGGAGGATGCCTTCCTGCAGCAACTCCTCCGATGCTGTATTGAGCATCGCTTTGGCTTCCTGTATTTCATCAAAACTGGATATCATCGGAAATAGAATACGAACATTCCCGTAAGCAGCAGCCCTTAAAATGGCGCGAAGCTGGGTTTTAAAGATATCCGGATGCCTGAGGCAATAACGGATGGCCCGAAGTCCCAGTGCCGGATTGTCCTCTACACTTTCCATGGGGCTGTCCAACGCCTTGTCTCCGTTGATATCCAGGGTGCGGATGGTAACCGGTCTGGGTGCCATGACCTCCACAACATCCTTGTACTTTTCAAAGAGTTCGGCCTCACAGGGAAAATCCGGCCGACCCAGGTATTGAAATTCGGTCCGATAAAGGCCGATCCCATCTCCCCCATGATCGAGCACGGAAACGATCTCTTCCGGTAGCTCAATATTTCCCATTACCATAAACCGCTGGCCGTCAAGGGTAACCGCATCCAGATGGCTCTGACGGTCAATAGCCGCCATTCGCATTTCATACTGAATCCGACGTTCTTCATAAGCAACAAGGTTCTGTTCGGAAGGATGAATGATGACTTTGCCGGAAATGCCATCCACGATGATCAGATCATCGTTGCAAGTGGTTTTTGTCGCACGATCCAAACCGGACACCGCAGGAATTCCCAGTGTCCTTGCGATGATACTGGTATGTGATGTTCCGCCGCCCCTGTCTGTGACAAAGCCCTTGACACGTTCCAGTTGAATCTGACTGGTTTGTGCCGGGGACAAATCCGCGGCAACCAGCACCACCCGTTTATTAATGGAGGCTATATTAACTTTTTCAGTTCCCAGGAGATTGTTCAGGACTCTGTCCGATACATGGCCGATGTCTATGGCCCGTTCCTTCAAATAAGGGTCTGACATGTTCAGGAACATGGCCTTCAGGGAAGAAACCACTTTTTTCAACGCCCATTCGGCATTGACCAAATCCGCTTCAATGGTTTCGATGATTTTTCCATAAAGCAGTTTATCTTTCAGAAGGATAACATGGGTTTCGAGAATATCGGCATGATCCTTGATCGCATCGGGTGTATTGTCGATGATAGCCCGAAGTTCGTTTTTTGCTTTTTTAACAGCCAGTTTGAATCGTTTGATCTCGGAATGAACATGGATCTGCGAGATATGATATTTTTCAACAATATCGATCCCTTCCACATCGACCAGGTAGGCTTTACCAATGCAGATACCCGGAGAAACGCCAATACCTGTAAGAATGATTTCCCGAATATCGTTGTCCGTCATGGTTAATTTTCTCCAAAACCGTTTTCAGTCAAGGCTGCAATCTCATTCAATATTTCAACATCCTGAGCATTTTCAATCGCAAACCGGATTGGGGATCCCATAGGGCAATACAGGGAAAGAATATCAATAATGCTTTTGGCATCGACCATTTCCCCATCGCTGATCATCCAGACCCTGGAAACGGCCTTTGCAGCAAGCATGGCAATCTGGGCCGCCGGCCTGGCGTGAAGCCCCAGCATATTGACGAGCGTGATATCCCTTGAAATCATGTCATGTGCTGTCATGTGAAATCGACTTTCTTGAGCGGCCACTTGTCAGAAAATCCGTCGAGTTTACCGTGAAAATGCTTCATGAGAGTGTAAAATGTTTTTTCGTTCACATGCTTACGCTTTCAGACAATGATTTATCAACAATAGCAATATTTGTCAATCTGCTCCAAGTTCGATTTGGGGAGTCATTGACAAGAACCATTTATTTGCATAAAGTCCGAAAAATAATTCATTAAAAGCATTGCGCATACGCTTTCAACCATATCGAGGAAACATGACGAATACGCATAACATTAATGCGCAGCACTGGATTCTGGCGGGATTCAGCGGCATACTGCTGACCGCATCATTTCCCAGTACGGGTTTGTCCTGGCTGGCATGGATCGCTCTGGTTCCGCTGATGATTTCCCTGAAGGGTTTGTCTGTCAAAAATGGTTTCCGAATGGGATTTTTGGCCGGCGTTGTGCATTATCTGACGCTGATGTACTGGCTGATTCATACCCTGATGACTTTCGGTCATCTGCCTTTTTTTTTAAGTGTACCGATTCTTTTTCTGCTTGTGGCCTACTTGGCGATTTATCCGGCAATTTTTGCAGCCGTTTTTTCATGGATCGATCGCCAGCCCATCGTTTTCTTACCGGCCATGCCGGCAGTATGGGTTGCCCTGGAATATTTCCGGTCGTTTTTTTTGTCCGGATTCCCTTGGGAATTCCTGGGATATTCTCAATACCGTCAGATCCCGCTGATTCAGGCAGCCGACATCACCGGCGTTTATGGTATCTCTTTTTTGATCCTTTCAGTAAATGTGTCGGGAATCCTGCTTTGGAGATACTTTTCAGAAAGACAATCCTCGGACGCCATGAAAATACGCCGTTCGGCAGCAGTCGGCATGGCCGTATCCATTCTTCTGGTGCTATATGCCCTGGGATATGGTCAATGGCGCATGAGTTCCCTGGACGCCAAAATATCCAAGTCCCCCACCCGCAACATCGCCATTGTTCAGGGAAATATTGATCAGGCCATTAAATGGGATCCAGCCTTCCAACTTTCGACAACCCAGAAATACATCGAGCTTTCCAAATCGGCAAAACCATCCAATCCGGACCTGATTGTCTGGCCGGAAACTGCAGCACCATTTTATTTTTCCTACAATGCCGGCCCGACGGAAATGGTCATCAAAGGAGTTCGAGAGACCGGAACCTGCTTTTTAATCGGCAGCCCGTTTTTTATCCGCCGGGATGACCATCATACCGATTTCTTCAACAGCGCTTTTCTGATTGATCCAAACGGGAATTTGATCGGAAGATACGACAAGGTCCATCTTGTGCCGTTTGGTGAATATGTTCCGCTTCAGAAATGGTTTCCGTTTATTGGAAAAATTGTCGAAGAAGTGGGCGATTTCAAGTCCGGCCAAAAAGGCCAGACGCTGATCTGGGGGGAATTCCCCCTAGGCATTCAGATCTGCTATGAAATGATTTTCCCGGATCTGTCCAGAGAAATGGCCAGAAATCATGCAGCATTTTTAATTAACATGACAAACGATGCCTGGTATGGTAAAACTAGTGCACCGTATCAGCATTTTTCCATGGCTGTTTTCAGGGCCGTTGAAAACCGCAGGGCATTGATTCGTTCCGCCAATACCGGCATCAGCGGATTTATTGATCCGACGGGTAGAATCATCGCCTCAACGCCGCTTTTTGAAGAAGCTGTTGTCACCCGTTCTTTGCCGGTATTAAAAACGGATTCTTTTTATACACGGTATGGCGATGTTTTTGCTTTAACCTGCATGGCAATCAGCATACTTGTTTTTCTGCGAACCATAGCCAATAATAAGCTTTTCCCCTTTTCCAGGATGGGATAGGGTCAAACGGCCTTGCCCGTCTATCGCAACGAACCATCAAGGAGGTCCATCATGTCTTTGGAAATCAAACAAACCATTAAAGAGCTGTTTCAAAAATTAGAGCCGTTCAAGGGGTATCTTTGACATAGCTGCCAAGGAAAGACGGCTGAAGGAAATCGAGGCTATGATCGCCGGCAAGTCTTTCTGGGACAACCCGGAAAAGACCACCGCCATATTAAAGGAACGCACCCTGCTGTCCACAAAGGTCAACGGTTTTAACGATCTTTACCGGGACATGGAAGAAAGCGAGATCTTGCTTAACCTGGCAATAGAAGAATCCGATGCGGAAACCCTTGCCGAAGTCGTCAGACAACTTGATCAAATAGATAAACGCATTCAGGAACTTTCCTTAAGCCTGATGCTGGATGGCGAAGACGACCTCAACAACGCCATTGTATCCATTACTGCCGGTGCCGGAGGCACCGAAGCCCAGGACTGGTCCGAAATGCTTTTTCGCATGTATGCCCGCTGGATCGAGCGGAAAAACTTCAAAATGGAGATCGTGGATTATCAGCCTGGTGATGAAGCCGGCCTCAAGGGCGCAACATTTACTGTGGCCGGCCAGTACGCCTATGGTTATCTGAAATCCGAAAACGGCATTCACCGCCTGGTCCGCATCTCGCCGTTTAACGCCAACGGTAAACGGCAGACTTCATTTTCATCGGTTTTTGTCTATCCGGAGCTGAGCAACGAAATTATTGTGGATATCGATGAAAAAGATCTCCGTATCGATGTTTTCCGGGCCAGCGGGGCCGGTGGTCAGCATATCAATAAAACCAGCAGCGCCGTCCGGATTACCCATCTGCCCTCGGGGATCGTTGTTTCATGCCAGCAGGAAAGGTCTCAGCACCGCAACAAGGACATGGCCATGAAAGTGCTGCGGTCCAGGCTCTATCAGCTTGAGAAACAGCGACAGGACGACAAGCTTCAGGAAATGCACGACACCAAGGACGAGATTGCCTGGGGAAGACAGATCCGCTCTTATATCCTTCACCCCTATCAAATGGTCAAGGACCATCGGATCGACCTGGATATCGGCAATGCCCAGGATGTGCTGGACGGATCTCTGGATCCATTTATCGAAGGTGTGCTGATGGCCGGAAAGTCAAAAGGGGTAAAGTAATATGGATCCCCTGGATGTAATTGCCGCAAACTGCCCGCAAAAGGCTGCCGTCCACGAAATCCTGGTGGCGCACAGCCGCCTTGTGGCAGAAAAAGCCCTGACCCTGGCCCGAAGCCTCAGCCATCTGAATCCGGACATGGATTTTATCTATGAAGCTGCCATGCTACATGACATCGGCATTATCATGACCCGAACACCGGAGCTGGGCTGTACCGGCATGCTTCCCTATATCTGCCACGGAGTTTCGGGAAGATCCATTCTGGATAAGGCGGGATTGCCCCGGCACGGACTGGTCTGCGAACGTCATGTCGGTGTGGGGATCACCGCAGAAGACATACGATCCAGGAAACTGCCCATCCCCATTCGTGATATGACCCCGCAGAGTCTTGAAGAGCAGATCATCTGTTACGCGGATAAATTTTATTCCAAAAACGGACGCCGGCACACGATATCAGAGAAATCCGTGGAGGAGATTGTCCATGATCTTTCCCGCTATGGCCAGGATAAGTCAAACCGGTTTTTATCCTGGCATCGGCAGTTTGAAGAAGCATTACGACCGGAGGATCTTCTCAGGGTTGAAGGGTATTCAACTGATTGTTTTCTTTAAAAAGCACACTTTTCAGCCAGATCATTCCATAAGTCAGCAGCGCTACATCATCGGTTTTAATTTTTGCCAGCATGTGGTCGTCCATCGGATATCGTTTGAGAAATGAGCTTTCCAGAACAAACTCCCGAAACCGATCAATATCATAACTGACCATGAAAAAAAGTTGCTTGGCTTTTTCCGTGAGTTGTACATTCATCGGGAAGGATCGCTTGCGAACCACCAGATCCGTCCACCCCGCATTGATCTCATCATGGACATCCACACCCTGATCCCGGCGCCATTCCCGAATGGTCCAGTCCTTGTTCTCTTCGAAGCCCTTGCAGTGCGGCTCTTCGATCATAATATAAAAGCCCTCATCATCGGCGCCGTCCTTATGGCTCAGAGACGCGACACCGACCGGATAATACCGGCAGGTGGTGGGTCGATCCGAATAAACCAGGCATCCATCTTCCCGGACAAACGGACAGGATCTGGATTCATCATCCAGGAGTTTCAACAGGACCAGGGGCAGATCGGTTTTTTCAAGCAGCTGCGGTACGGTATAAAGCGACAGAAACTGGCCTGATGTCAAATCCAATTTTTTTTTCAAAAGGATGACATCATAGGGAGTCAAAATGATGCTGATGTTCCTGCAGCACCGGGTAAAGCAAGCAACGTCTTTATGACACCTGAACTTGAACCGGCTCTCTAAACCCAGTCGAACCGGTTCAATGCGGGCCTGGTTGTCTTGATGATTAACATTCATATATTATTTCCTTTCAACAACTTCATGATTTTCCAAATTTATATCGAAGCGGCAATTTAAAGTCAATGCAATCATTCCGACATGCCATAAAACCTTGATTGTAAATTTTATTGATTCATGATAAACTAATTGTTTATTCAGGATAAAAATCCTGATAAATGAAGCTGATCTGTTTATCAGGCCAAAAATCTTCCGGCATTCACAAAATTGACAGCGCCTCACATGCAAGGGGGTTACCATCGACATCATATCGTTAAAAACCGAGATGCAGGCTCGGTCAAACCTCCTGAGAAATCAGGGCAAGACCATCGCTTTTGTCCCAACGATGGGCTATCTTCATGAAGGACATCTGTCGTTGATGCGACTGGCCCGGAGCCTGGCCGATATGTTGGTGGTCAGTATTTTTGTGAACCCCACCCAGTTTGGTCCCGGCGAAGATCTTGGCGCCTATCCCAGGGATTTTGAACACGATCAATCTCTTTGCCGGAAAGAAGACGTGGATATTCTTTTTTATCCAACCGTAGCGGAGATGTACGGCCCCTATTTTCAGACATTCATTGCCCTGGAACAGCTTCCGCTTCACCTCTGTGGCAGATCCAGACCGACCCATTTCAGAGGGGTCGCAACCATCGTGACCAAGCTGTTCCATATCGTCAAACCCCACAGCGCCATTTTCGGCCAGAAGGATTATCAGCAGGTCAGGATCATCCGTCAACTGGTTCAGGATCTGGATATGGACATTCAGGTCGCTATCGGTCCGACTGTCCGGGAAACCGACGGACTTGCCATGAGCTCCCGCAATGCATATCTGAGCGCGCCCCTAAGGTCATCCGCACTGGCCCTGTATCAGGCTCTTTGCCATACTCGGGATAACCTCCGGAACGGATTGACAGACACCCATGCCCTGGTCCAATCGGCTGCCAAACTGATTCTGTCATTTCCTGAAACAGCCATCGACTACATTGCCATCTGCGATCCGGATACGCTGGAGGATATGCAAACCATCGACAGGCCCGCAGTCATGGCGCTTGCTGTAAAAGTGGGAAAAACCCGACTGATTGACAACATGATGCTATCGCCGCAATGACAACCATTTTACATTTCCGGACGGCCCCCGAACGGAAACCCAATAAATATATAACAAGGAGAACCCATGAGCGAAAAATTCTTTTTTACTTCTGAATCCGTCACCGAAGGACATCCCGATAAAGTTGCTGACGCGGTGTCGGATTCCATTCTGGATGCCATTATGGCTCAAGATAAAAACTGCCGGGTCGCCTGTGAAACACTGGTCACCACCGGCCTCGTATTTATTGCCGGAGAAATATCTACAGCCTGTTATGTGGAAATGCCTGAAATCGCCCGGAACACGATCAAGGAAATTGGCTACCACTCTTCTCAGATGGGCTTTGACTGGAGAACCTGTTCGGTGCTTACCAGCATCGATCACCAGTCTCCGGATATTGCACAGGGAGTCAACGCCGGCGAAGGCCTGTTCATGGAACAGGGCGCAGGCGACCAGGGCCTCATGTTCGGTTTTGCAACGGATGAAACCCCGGAGCTCATGCCCATGCCCCTGATGTATGCCCACAAACTCTGCCATCGTCTGTCAACTGTTCGCAAAAACGGCAGCCTGGATTTTCTTCGCCCGGACGGCAAGTCTCAGGTTACCATTGAATATGAAGACGGCGTCCCCAGAAGGGTGGATACCATTGTCATAGCCGCCCAGCACAAGGCCGACGTCACGTATGAAGATCTGAAGGAAGCCATCATCGAGGAAGTCATTCGAAAAGTCATCCCCAGACACATGATGGATGGGGATACCCGTTATTACATCAACGCCACGGGAAAATTCGTCATCGGCGGCCCCATGGGGGATTGCGGCCTTACCGGACGCAAGATCATTGTCGATACCTATGGCGGGCAGGGAAGCCACGGCGGTGGCTGTTTTTCAGGGAAAGGTCCCTCCAAGGTCGATCGCAGCGCATCTTACATGGCCCGGTATGTGGCCAAGAATATCGTGGCCGCAGGTATCGCTAAAAAATGCGAGGTTCAGATTGCCTATGCCATCGGCGTTGCCCAACCCGTTTCCATTATGATTGATATGATGGGAACCGGCCAGATTCCCAAGGAAAGGGTTAAGGAAATCGTTCTGGAAGTGTTTGACCTGAGACCGGCGGCCATCATCGAACATCTGGACCTGCTTCGCCCCATCTACAGAAAAACCGCTGCTTACGGGCATTTTGGCAGAACCGAGCCCGAATTTACCTGGGAGAACACACAGATATCCAGCGTTCTCCGGGAAAAAGCCGGAATTTGATGCTTCGTTCATTTTTAACTTACCCCGGCATTAAGAACCGGACCTGACAACGACCTGGTAACACCAGGATATTTATCAAGGAACAGCGGATAATGCGTTTTTTATCAAGTTACCGAGATCTTTGTTCGATTTTCACCGAATTGCTGAATTATTTTCATATAAAAATAAGGAGATCAACACAGTGATAGATATTGACTTTTCGCTCCCTTACAAGGTTGCCGATATGTCGCTTGCAGACTTTGGGAACAAGGAAATGAAACTGGCTGAAAATGAAATGCCGGGCCTGATGTCTGTCCGGGAAAAATACGGCCCGTCAAAGCCCCTCAAGGGGCTGAAAATCATGGGCAGCCTTCACATGACCATTCAAACCGCCATGCTCATTGAAACCTTGAAGATTCTGGGAGCAGATCTTCGCTGGGCCACCTGCAATATTTTTTCGACTCAGGACCATGCCGCTGCAGCCATTGCGAAAAACGGCTCGGCAGCCGTATTTGCCTGGAAAGGCGAGTCCCTGGAAGATTTCTGGTGGTGCACGGAACAGGCCCTGCTCTGGCCGGACGGAACCGGTCCGGACCTGATTGTGGATGACGGCGGCGACGCCACGCTCTATGTCCACCAGGGTGTGGCAATTGAAAAGAACCCGTCCCTGCTGGATCAAACATATGACAGCATGGACATGCAGTGTCTAATGGCAAGAATGAAGGCCAGTTATCAGAAAAATGCAAAACTGTGGACAGGAATCGCTGCAAAGATCCGCGGGGTTTCCGAGGAGACCACAACCGGTGTTCATCGGCTCTATCATCTTGCCCGCAAAGGCGAGTTGCTGTTCCCGGCTTTTAACGTCAATGACTCGGTCACTAAATCCAAGTTCGACAACCTCTACGGATGCCGGGAATCCCTGGCGGATGGAATCAAGCGGGCAACCGACATCATGATCGCCGGGAAAGTGGCGGTAATATGCGGATATGGAGATGTGGGGAAGGGCTGTGCCCAGTCCATGAGGGGCTTCGGCGCCAGAGTTGTCATTACGGAAATCGACCCGATCTGCGCACTTCAGGCTGCCATGGAAGGGTATCAGATCATGACCATGGAAGAGGCCGCTTCGATTGGCGATATCTTTGTCACGGCCACGGGATGCTACCACGTCATTACCGGAAGTCATATGGAGAAGATGAAAAACGAGGCCATCATCTGCAACATCGGTCATTTTGACAATGAAATCCAGATGACCTATTTGGAGAACAACCCCAGGTGCGTTAAAGAAAACATCAAGCCCCAGGTAGATAAATGGACCCTGGAGTCCGGCAGATCCATCCTGATTCTGGCCGAAGGCCGGCTGGTTAATCTGGGCTGCGCCACGGGTCATCCCAGTTTTGTCATGAGCAACAGCTTTACCAACCAGTGCATGGCACAGATTGCCCTGGCAACCCAGGCCCATGAATGCCGGGTCTATACCCTGCCCAAGCTCCTGGACGAAGAAGTCGCAAGACTTCACCTGGAAAAACTCGGCGCAAAACTCACTCATCTGACGCCGTTTCAGGCCGATTATCTGGGTGTGCCTGCGCAAGGACCGTTTAAGCCGGATCATTACCGATATTGATTCCCACCAGACAAGGGGGTCAAAAGTCACGGGCGGCTGGCAGTTATCTTGTTGCCCCTTACCGATGGCCCATTAACCCTTGTTATGGCCCGGCCTCTTGCAGCAACTCCCGGGCCACACGAATGTCATATGCCTGCATCGGGTCAAAATGTTTCTGGGTATTCATCCGGGACGCTTCCAGAACGGCTCGGTAGGGCATCCAGCCATGGGCTTTCCAAAGTTCGGCGTCATCTGCGCTCCACAATCTGAAGCAGATGACACCGTCATCATCCTGCACGTACATCCGCACACGCTTATTGTCCGGAAATGGGTAATAGTAATGTCCGTTTTCGTCTTTCATAATCGGGTCTGTTGAACTTTTGATCTATCAAGGTGTCTGTTTAGGGTTAAACAATTCGGCTGCCACGCTTAACTTCCGTTTCATTATCAGAAAATAGCAGAGAACTTCTCTTTCTGCAAAGCATTTCCCGACAATGCGCTGAATCAAATCCCCCATACGTTCAGATCAATTCATTTCCTTGAACAGTATCAATAGTTGCAAAAGATATTTTGATAAAGCACGGCTTCTTCCGCCCTGCCCCGCTTGATGCATCCATTCGCATAGATCCGGCATTTTTCTTTCAGGACATTTACGGCAGCCTGATAGTTCTGGGTTGTCAGTGAATTATTTTCAAGAATATTCACAATGGATTGAATCCGGTACCGATCTAACCCGGGATTACAAGACAGTTGATCGTCATGTCCGCCGCGCTTCACAACCATCTGGCGATCAATTAAATAAATTGGATAATAAAGCGCAATTCTCAGCCACAGATCATAATCTTCGCAGGCTGGGAAAGCCTCATTGAACAAACCGACTTTGTCAAACAGTCTTTTTTTGATCATCACCGCCGATGGGCTGACCAGACAAAGCCGAAGCGAGGGTACAAAAATCATTCCAGACGGCTTTTTGTGCCTGTTTTTTGGGTTGACGCGAACACCGTTTCGAATCCATATTTCATCGGTTTGACAAACCTCAGCTTCGGCTTGCGACTGAAAAAAATCCACTTGGCAGGAAAGCTTTTCCGGCAACCACATATCATCTGAATCCAAAAAGGCGATATAGTTGCCTTTTGCAATCAAAATTCCGGCATTCCTGGCAGCACTGACCCCTTTGTTAACCTGACGAATTATGGCGATCCGATCCCCGTATGTTGACAAAAGTGCCGCTGTGGTATCATTTGAACCATCATCTACAACAATGATCTCATAATCGGTAAATTTCTGGGACAGAACCGATTCAATCGCTTCATTCAGAATCCAGCAACGATTATAGGTTGGAATAATGACACTGATGCAGGGATTTGAACTGGTTTTCATCTTTAATCAGGAACCTTATCTTTCTATAAACAGAAAACTTGACAAACAGAACAATCATTGATAGTTATCAACAGTAGATCATCCTGCTTCTCAGCGGGCCGTTAGCTCAATCAGGTAGAGCACCTGACTCTTAATCAGTAGGTTGTTGGTTCGATTCCAACACGGCCCATCAATAAAATCAATGATTTACGCTAAAAAACCGTAAATCCTTTTTTGTTTATGGTGGTTTTTTACATCGCCTTTACATCGTTTTCGGCTGTCGTGTAATTTTTCCAGTCAAAAAAACATGGCCATGATGCAGGGCAAAGAAAAAAAGATCGGCTTTCGATTCCACGGCTGACTTAGTGAAGTTATCAAGAAGTATTAAAAAGCTGCAATCTAAGGGATGCTGTCTTTCTTTCGCCAGTTTGACGGTATGCCATGTGGCCATCGGCCCTACCCCATCTCCGTTTTTCCCCCATTTTGGGCTACACGCTCAGTAAGATTTTTACTTTATTGCAGGTGTATTTCGCCGCCGGTGCTGGTTTTGTTCATACGATGCTGAGGAATCTTTTTCAGATCTTGCCAGCAATGATCTGCGTGAGCCAGTTCGTCGGCACACCCAATTCTTTTGCAAGTTCGTTTGCGCTCATACCGAGAGTCTTTAGCTCGTCGGCCAGGTGTTCCCCTGGATGAATGATAAGTCGCGCCATAGTTGCCTCCTATTGATAATCAACGATTTCCACGTTAAGCGCCCCAGGCGAACCATCCGGACAAGACTATTTTGTATGGCTTTTACAGCCATTTGCACATCCGTTGTGTAGGGTGTAACAGATTGTATGGAGGGCTGTTACGATTGCGCGATATTTAACCAAATTGCGTGTTAACTGCCTTCTCCGTGGCGACATATTGCGGCCAGTAATAAAGCAGCCAGTCGCATGTGAATACCACAATGTACACGTTCTGGTATTTTTTATAACACCCTTTTTTTATTTCGTCGCAGCCTTGATCGTCGCAATCTGTCAACTTGGCCCTGAGGTCGATGGCCCGCGCTTTTTGCTGGGCGAGGGCCGATTTATCAGTGACTCGCCGTCCTCCACCAATGACAGCACTGCCCTTTTTTTGGCTTTTATTTCCATTTGGATAGATGCCTTAAATGAAGCTAATCCCGCTTCAATCGCAGCGATCATTGCCGGATTGCCGTATTCATATATCTCGGACAGATCCGCTTTCAAGGCTTCAAGTTTTGGATCCATCGTTTTCTTCGGGAATTGAGTGACGGTGCCGTTGAGCACCTTGATTTTATCCTCTTTGCCGACCATATCCTTGATTAAGGAGCTATAATCCACGCCGAGTTTCTTGCATATCGCAATTCGTCTTTGTTCAGATGCCGCCCTGTACCCTCGCAAGATGTTTGATAGCCCTTGTCTTGACAAGCCAATGAACTCTGCAAACTCTGTATAGTTACCTCTCCAGTTTGCCTTTATCCAATCATTTAAAAAATCTCTAAAAATATCATTGTAGCTCATGACGATATTTTACAAAAAAAAATGTATTCTGTGTGAAATATATAATTGACAAGCGTATTCATATTGTTATAATTTTAACGGCATGAAAATGAATTATTCCAAAATTGCTGAAACAGTCGGCATCTCAAAACAGGCATTGTCCAACATCGTCAATGGGCGCAGGCGCCCTTCTTGGGGGACCGCCAAGAAAATTGCCTTTGTGACCGGCACCGACCCTGTTCTCTGGATGGAAGGTGCTCCCTGTGAAATTAAAAGAGCCATCGATCTTTTTAAATGCGTCAATTCAAAACCCTATTTACAATAAATCCTTAAACCAGGAGTGCCCCTATGCAATTGCAATGTTCTGAGTGCGCGTTTGGGTTTGGAGGTAGAGCCATGAAGACAAACAATCCCCTTAACATCAAGATTGATGATCGGCTACTCGGTATCGTCAACTCCGCGACAATTTCCCTGGACTGTTCGCTGTCCGAACTGGTCCGCGCCTGCCTGGAAATCGGAATCCCAGTGATCACAGCACATCCCGACCTGGTTAAATTATTACCTTTAAAAGCGTCCGGGTCAATAAAACAGGAGTAAGAGACTGGTATTACGACTTATCAAAGATGGAACTGCAAAGAATGGGAAGATGGAGTGAAAAAAGAATGAATTCAACGGGGATGTCGCCAATGTGGCGTTTCCAGGTTTTTTGATGTTCATGACGGGTATCTACTTAGATATGATTCTTTTAACATTATAGAGAGTGGGTGTGGACATTACAAGGGGAGATCGTAATGGCAAAACATAGGATTGAAACACAGACTTACGTCGAAAAAAGGGATGGACTGATTGATATCGCTGTGAGGATCGCAAATGAAAAACATGCAAAAGAAAATATTGATGGAGAAAATTATACCGATGCATGGAACCGAACTTACCACAAAGCAATGAATCGGCTTGCTTATGAAGCCGGACTGGTAAGTTTTCTATGATTGGAACAGCACCTGCACAACTGGATCAGGCAGGGGCGTTGTGAAATTACCATCCGTAACAACAGTCCTTTCTCCGTTCACTGATTTCTCGGGGATACGGCCGGACGTCCTGGCGGCAGCGGCAGAGCGCGGGAGCCGGGTTCATGCGGCATGCGCGGCCCATGCCCAGGGATTGTGGGCGGATTGTTTTCTGCGGCAGGAAGACAAAGGATTTTTTAAGAGTTTTCTGGGCTGGGCAGATCGTGCCGTAACGGAGTTTATGGCCATCGAAACCGAACTGGTCAACGCCGAACTTGGCTACATGGGGCACCCGGATGCGATCGTTAGAATGTGGGGAGACAGTCGTTTGACAGTCATCGATTATAAAACGCCGATGGCTGCAACAAAAACATGGCTTCCCCAAATAGCGGCATATGCCCATCTGGCAAGGGAAGGCGGATATGATATCCAGCGAGGACTTGCCGTTCGTCTCCGAAAAAAAGGAACAGGCCCGATATTGACACAGGTCGATATCGACGGAGAACCCTGGGCGGCATTTCTGAACGCGCTTGGAGCTTACAGGTACTTTAAAACAGGGAGGTGAGCAAATGGATTTCATGGCAGCAGTGAAAGAGACTGAGGAAGTACCGGCGGCTGTGCATATCCCATCGGTATTAATTGGATACAATGATGCAGAACAGGCGTGTCGCGTGTTGCGCAGGATGTACCTGCCTGAAATCGAGCGGATGAAAGCACAGGCCATGGCGCATGTCGTAACGGATGAAGCCAGCCAGAATGCGGCTATCACAATGGCCGGCCAGGCAAAAAAACTGGCAACAGCGATCGAGAAAAAACGCAGAGAGGTTATCGAGGCGCCGGGTGAGTTTGTAAAGACCGTTAACAACTTCGTCAAGGTTTTTCGGGATGCTTTGGACGAGATTGACCGGAAATTAAAGACAGGGATCCAGGCACACATGACCAAGGGCCAGATGCAGCAAAGGGAAGCCCAGGAGCGCGCGCGCATCGAGGCTGAAAAAATTCAGCGTGAACTGGATGCACGGGCAGCGGCACTGAACGC
>AMWB02002282.1_pt4 | contig 15339 bp, 15 predicted proteins | sample 200311 | NCBI WGS metagenome assembly AMWB02 (sample SAMN02737377, study PRJNA173069) | bioreactor metagenome | biome: anode biofilm in microbial fuel cells | place: USA: California | collected 2010-12-16 | reverse complement strand
GCAGTAGCGGCGGGTCTGAGACCCGCCGCTTCTGCATTATGACCTTATTTTCAGGATATTGCGTGATTTCACCTATTGCAGCGGGGCCACAACCTCGATCACCTCGGGGAGGTCCATCCCGATCTTCTTCAGGTGTTCAATTGTAGGAATCCCGTTGTTGTTCCAGCCGCGGCGCTTGTAGACAGCATCGCGGAGCAGGTCATACTGCTTCTCGCGGTACTGCCTCGTGACCCTGATCTTTTCCTCGGTGCTCATCCCATCCGGGTTAACACCAATCTTTTCCTTCATCTGCTTGTCATACCTCTCCTGACGGGACAGGTATTCCTCCACGGTGACGGGACCGCATGCACGGTAAGGCTGATCATCATCCTTGCGTCTGCCGTAGCCGCGACGGATGTTAAACACCCTCTGGAAGTTATAAACCCTCTCTGAGTCCTCCACCAGCCTGTGCTTGTCAAAAGGCCTGCCGGTAACTGACTTATAGATTGTCACGTAGTTGTCAACGTGCTCGGGCACCTTTGCCGGCTCGTCTGTCTGTGCGTTGGTTTCAGGCTCCACATCGTTCCATGGCAGCTTGCAGAGTCCCACCAGTCCGAACCAGGTACGGAACATGGGAAAGTAATGAAGCGCTTCTGCCTTGTTCTCGAATGTCGGGATCTGGTTGTTGACCATATCCATGAAAATAAGCCATGCCTCGTCGTGCTGGGGGCCCTTGTTGGTCATGGCATAGCCGCCCTGCTGTGCAAGTGACTCCTTCGACATGTACTGTGAGTATTCGAGGCCCTTGTTCTCCATTCCTATGTCCTGCAAGAACTTCGGGTCACCCCATCCCTTCTCTGCAAAAATCTTCTTCATGGCGCGGATGCCCTGTCCGGCTATCAGGCCGAAGCCCTCACCGCGGGCTACCTGGTGAAGCAGTTCAAGTGCCGGCGGGATGTTTCCGAAGGTCAGCTCGAGGCCACCGGTACGCTCTTTGTTCAGTATGCCGTTCTGGTAGCACTCCTGGATGAATGCCAGGCTGGTGCCCCAGGTGATTGTGCAGATGCCGTATGTATCACAGTAGAAATTGGTTTCGATAATATATCTCGGATCGAAGAACCCGCCATTGGAGCCCAGTCCTGCGGCTGTCTCGTATTCCGGACCGTCAACAATGACCTTCTGTCCTGCATACGGTCCGGTGGTGATCTCATAGTCGTCTATCGCCTTGGCACAAGCCATGTTGCATCCTATCCAGCAGCCATCAGGTATGTTCTGGGTGAAAAATGACTTCCACACGCCGGAGTCAATCCTGGGAGAGTCTTTATGGGAGCCGAATTTATAATTATGGGTGGGCAGCAGGTCATGGTCATCCATTATCTCCATCAGGTGAGCAGTCCCTATCTGGCGCATCTTGCACTGTTTGTCATCGAGCTCGCGCATCTCGCGGTTGAAACGACGGCCGCGTTCCTGGATAGCCTCCAGGTCAACAACGTTGTTGAGGTTACCCTTGACGCCGGGAATCTTGCAGACGATGGCCTTGATCTTCTTGTTGCGGAAAACGGTACCGATACCGCCGCGACCGGCCTGCTTCATCCTTATCTTCTTACGCTTATTGTCGTAGAATGTAAAGTTGAGCATCCCGATGAGCGAGTGGTCGGCAGCCGACCCGGTTGAAACGATGCCAATGTTCTTCCTGTCCGACTCATCGTTGGCGAACATATCTGTCAGCTGCTCTGCCAGCACATGGCTGTCCAGCGCCTCGGCGGGTGCCTCGAAGATTTCGACATAGTGGTCAACGCCGTTGATAAAGACGATGACGTCGTTGGCAGCCTTGCCCTGAATCTCTATGGCGTCAAAGCCCGAGAACTTCAGGAAGGGGCCGAAGAAGCCACCTACGTTGCTGTCCATCACCGAGTCAGTCTGGGGTGAGATGGTCACCACCAGCGACTTGCCGGAACCGGAATATTGGGTTATACCACCGATGGGGCCTGATGAGATGACAATCTCGTTTTCGGGATCATCCCATTTTGTGTCGGGTTTGGTGGCATCCCAGAGGTAGCGGAGGCCATAGCCTTTACCGCCGATGAATTTTTCCTTCATCACCTGCGGTACGTCTTTCTCCCTTATCTCCGGTGTTCCGACGTTGACGTAGAGTGTTTTGTCCGTGTAGCCCTTGTCGAGAGCGGTCCAGTTGTAGTTCCATCTTTTGAGAAGCTTATGTTTCGCCCTGATTTCGCTGATATCCATGGTAAGATTTTAAATTGTTTTCAGTGTCAATGACAAATATCGTGTATAAATATCCACATTCTAATGATAATAGTCAATATGCAGCCGATTGCGAGACGGGAGGAGAGGGCGTTGGCCGCCGTATACAATTCTTATTGCCTACAGCGATTCATAACTTGCAAATCTCAAATCCTTATGGCCTGCAGTCAACGCATCTACTGCCTGCTGCCTATTGCCCGAATAATATTTGCCAATCCCGATAAGCATGATAACTTTGCAGGGATGCAAATAATTCTGAACAACGAACCGATGACTCTTGACGGTGAATCAATCAGTGTCGGGAGACTACTTGAGCTGAAGAAATATACATTCAGGTTAAGGATAGTGAAGATCAACGGCCGGATCATTGATCGCGACAGCTATGACCTCGAGATGATCCATGACGGTGACACGGTACAGGTGATCTATCTCATGAGTGGCGGATGAATGCAGAATTCAAAAAAACAAAAGCGGTAACACCTTGAAGGAAGATTTCTGGCAACGTTTCACACTGGCGGCCCTGCGTGACAGGATGCCGTCATGGATGAAGAACAAGTACATCCTCACGTTGCTTGTATTCCTTGTCTGGATCATCCTGCTTGATCCCAACAACCTTATCTCGCGGGTGCGTGAGGTAAAGACCCGCAACAGGCTGGAGCGCGAGAAGGAGTACTACATGGGACGGATCGAAGAAGACCGCAGGAAGCTGAATGAGCTTCGCACCAGCAATGAGAATCTTGAGAAGTATGCCCGTGAACAGTACCGGATGAAGCGGCCCGATGAGGATCTGTTCATAATTGTCACGCCGGAGCAGGAACGCAAGATCAGGCGTGAACGGAAGGTCTCAGAAACACCGAAGCCCGCTCGCAGGCAGGCTTCTGAAAAAAGTTCGCGTAAGTAATCTCTATTTCTTTGCCTTTTCAGCGTTGTATTTGGCATTCAGGCCTGCAATGACGTCAGCTGTAACATCAAGCGTGGTATCACTGTAAAGGATGGGACCGGGAAACTGTTTTGCCAGTATATACTGATATCCACGGTCAGCATTGAATTCTGCAAGATACTGGTTGATATATTCGAGTACCTGCCTCTGTGCCACAAGACCCTCCTCGTTGAGGTTGTAAGCCATCTCATCACGCCTGGCAATCAGTGTCTGCTGCTGCTGTGCAAGCGTCTGCTCCATCTCTGCTGCTGTTGCCCTCGTGACAAGGCCCTTCTGAACCTTGTTCTGGTAGTCCCTTACATCGCGGTCAAATGCCTGCGACTTAGACGTCAGTTCCGCTTCGGAAGTCTTTGTTTTCTCCTCCAGCTCGGTAGCCTTGTCCTCGGCCATATCAAAATTGGCAATCACTGAATCAAGCTCTACGTATGCTATGCCGCCGTGGCTCTTCTTTTCAACATTGTCTGAAGTGCCAGCGGTCTTGTCCTTGCCGCATCCGGCCATGATAAAAGCTCCTGCGGCAACAAATACTGCTATGATCAGGGTGTTACGGGCAACTGATATTCTGTTCATTTCTGAAATTAGGTTATGGTTTTACAAATTGTTGCACAAACATACATAAATTTTAAATACCAAAAAGAGGAAGTGAATACCAGGCTGCCGGAGAGGATATCAAATCGCAGCCAGGACCTGCGGGAGGACAGAGGATGAGTACCTTAGAATTCCGGACAAGGGATTGCGTGAACCCTTCCGCCGCGCTTAATCTGCGAAGAGGTAAATGAATAGATCAGTGATATCTCATATGCTCCGCCCGATGTGTTTATCAGGTTGGAGATTGTAAAATCATAGCTTAGCCCTATGTTCAGCTGGTCAGTCTTGATGCCAAGCATCCCTATGATGGCATCACCGGCCTGCGATGACACATCCTTCGAAGTGGCGAAGGGAATACCCCTGTACCAGACACCAAACACCAGCGGGTTCTTGAAGTAATAAAAACCAATGTCTGACTGGAAAAAATCAGCCTGAAACATGACGTTCCCGGCTACGGAAAGGACCTCTGTCAGTTTTGTGCGAAGCCTGCCGCGGCTAACTATCTGGAATCCTCCGAACAGATCAACCTTAATGGGAACGGAGGTGTTATCACCCCAGAATGAGGTCTTTGGCCTGAGCAGGTGATCAACTGTGAATCCTCCCCATATCTTTTCGTTATAGGCCAGTCCGGAAACGGTAAAGTCGATGTCTGCCACGTTATCAAAAGGGGGAGGAGTTATGGGAGGCAATGTACCGCCAGTGGTTATCTGGCTGTTCCATACAAGCTTTGTGAGATCAAGGCCGAGATAGGTGAACTTGAAGTTTATGCCGGGCCTGATATGCCAGTCTTCATTGATCTGGATATCATATGAGTAGAGCAGTCCGAGGTTGGTTGTACTGAGATCACCGGAGCCTGCCACATCATACGTTGCAAGAATCCCGATACCGGAGTTGAAGTTGGGAACCGCCTTGTCAAAAGAGACGCTGTAGGTGTGAAACACTCCCGGGATTGAGGGCCACTGGTTGCGCCAGTTAATTGCCACCCGGTAATCTTCGGTTGCCCCGGCAAAGGAGGGTGCCAGATACAGCTGGTTGGCATAAAACTGTGAAAACTGGGGGTCCTGACCCTGCGACAGAAGTGAAACCGAGAACAGCAGGCCTATCAGATATTTAGTTTTTAATGACAATCCGGATCCTTTTTTTGTTACAAAGTAGCTAATTATACGGCCAATTTTCAGGAAGGTTACATCAGCTGAAATTAACACTTCGCTCATTAAATGGGTAAGATATCAAAGTTGCTCACACATGAACCTATATCTCAATACCTTACCAATATAATCAACATGGTCACCTCTAAATTATTGCACAGAACCGAAAATTCTTTCCCAATCGGGGCAAATAATGCATTAAATCATGTATTTCTGCTGATATCCGTCATTGAAATCGATGGTACTCAGCATTTACTTTTGGAAAATGAAACACTGTGTGAAAGAAGATCCGATGACCAGAATATTAAAACATCCCATACTTGAGATTCCGGGTGAGCAGGAGACAAGTTTTTTATATAATGGAAGGTCCGTGCATGGCATGAAGGGGTTCACCATAGCTGCGGCACTTCATCAGGCCGGGTTTCCGGTGCATACCCACAGCCTTGACAACCGCAACCGCAGCCTGGAGTGTGGTATAGGCAAGTGCGGCGCATGCGAGATGCTCGTTGACGGTGTGGTGCGACGCATCTGCATAACACCCGTTGACGGTGTAAGGGAAGTGGCAGAGATCCCGGCAGGGTACCATACTGCCGGTACCGTGAAGACCGGGGTGAGCGAAAGAAAAGTATACCGTACAACTGTTGCCATCGCGGGAGCAGGACCGGCAGGACTTGCAGCAAGGGAGGTGCTCAACAAACACAATATTCCCAACCTGGTAATCGACAGCAATGACCACATTGGCGGACAGTTCCTCATGCAGACGCACCAGTTCTTCTTCTTCGAAAAGGAACAACGGTTTGGCGGGATGAGGGGATTTGACATTGCGAAGAATCTTGCAGGGGAATCGCATGAGGGAATTATGCTCAACTCGACAATCTGGGATATCCTTGAGGGACAGAGGATTGCGGCCAAAAACATGCGTACCGGCGAGATTTTTTACGTGGATGCGCAGTACCTGGTGGTGGCAACCGGCGCAGTGCCATTCATGCCGGCCTTCGGCAACGATGATCTGCCAGGTGTCTACACCGCAGCAGTGATACAGAAGATGATGAACCAGGAGTTCACCCTCCTGGGTAAAAATATTCTTACCGTGGGTGCCGGGAACATCGGCTACCTCACCTCCTATCAGCTGATGCAGGCCGGGGCAAACGTGAAAGCAATAATTGAAGCAATGCCTTACGAGGGCGGCTTCCCGGTGCAGGCCAACAGGGTCAGAAGACTGGGTATACCGGTGATTCTCTCGCACATGCTGGTCAGGGCAATACCCAACAGCACCAATGACGGCATCTGTGGCGCAGTGATAGCGGAAAGTCGCGATTTCACCCCGGTTCCCGGAACAGAAAAGATCATTGACGGCATCGATGCCATCAACATTTGCACGGGGCTCATCCCCGACAACCAACTGCTGATAAAGGGTCGCGAGGTCTTCGGAACAAAGGTGTTCGCCGCAGGCGATGCAATGCGCATCGGGGAAGGCACCACGGCAGTGCTTCGCGGCAAGCAGGCCGCAATGGAGATCGTCCAGGAGATCGGCGTGCGCAGCAGCTATAGCGAATATCTCTCATTATCAAAGGAATATATCGATTCGCAGCAGCATCCCACGAGGGTCATTGAGAACCCGTGGATGCCTGACGAGGACAGGATGAATGCAAGGCCGTTCGTAATAATCGACTGCCTGTACAGCTTCGCCTGCAATCCCTGCCAGTTTGCATGTCCGCACGGCGCCATCACAAAGGCATCGCCTGATACGGTGCCGGCAATCGATTTTGAGAAGTGCACCGGTTGTCTCAAGTGCGTATACCAGTGCCCCGGACTGGCAATCTTCGGTTACAATACCGCGAAGAACCAGCTCTTCCTGCCTGTGGAATACTTCGTTGAGGAGGGAAAGGAAGTGTGGCTGGTGGACAACAACGGGAAGAAAGTCGGCGAGGGCGTGATTGAGAAGCTGATGCTGAAGCCGAACAAAACGAATGTGGCACGTGTCAGGGCCATCACCCCTACGGGAAATGATATTGTTTCTGTGCGGGGTTTCATTGTCAGGGAGAGTTACCCTGAGCCGGTGACGTTCAGTCCAGCCTCCGCGATGGATTCCAAGGAGTATGTGTGTCACTGCGAGGATGTTAGTGTTGAGGAGATTATGGCGGGCATCGGCGACAGGAAATATATTTCTGTGGATGAGATCAAGCATACCACCCGCCTGGGGATGGGGCCATGCCGCGGCAAGCGCTGCATAAAGAGGCTCTCGATGCTTCTCAGGCCTGCGGGAATAGAGATCGTTGGCGATGCCACGCCCAGGGCGCCGCTCTCCAATCAGATCTCTATGGGAGAGCTCTTTCCGCTCAGTACCCCCGAGGTGATCATCACGCCGGGGGAACGCCGTAAGATAAAGGTGGGTGCACTGGTGGCTGGCGGCGGAATCACCGGCAGCGCCCTGATGCGCTATATGGCTGAGGCCGGAATGAAACCGGTGCTCATCAATCACGACCGCGGATCATCATGGAGAAATATTGCCGGCGGCAGACCCAACTTCAGCGTACCCGAACTGTCTGATATAGCAAGACATAACCATGAGATGTTCAGGGAGCTACAGAAGATAGGCGAAACCAACTACCGCGAGATAAAATATGTGACCTTCGCTCATGACGATGTCATGCTGAACCAGCTGGAAGCATCCCTGGCATGGACTGACGGTGAGATGATTAAGCCCGCAGACTATGCTGCAAAGATCGCTCCGGGCATAAATCCTGACCTCAAAAAGAGATACCAGGCGGCACTGCTCACCAACGATTGCTGGCAGGCGACACCAGGAAAGGTAATTGACCTCATCAGGCACCTGGGTGTCAGGGCCGGCGGCAGCGTGGAGGAGGACAGCACAGTCACCTCCGTGAGCCGCAACGGCAATGATTACAGTATCATTGTGCAGAACCACAGAGGCGAGTACATTGAATACCTCACCCCGGTATTTGTTAACGCGATGGGTGCGCATGGCGAAGAGTTCGCACGCTCCCTCGGCATATATACCGGCACCTACGGAGTGCGCCACCAGGCTTTCATCACGCGGCGGCTGCCGATGATGGGACCCGGTAACACCCCCCTCCCGATGTTGATTGACCGCCGTAACTACAAGGGTTTTATTGCAGTTTACGGACAACAGCTTGGAGAGACAGGGCAGATTATAGGATGCGCCTCACCGGCCACAGACCCCGCTGAAGCGGGGCGAAACCTGAAGGTGAACAGCAAGGAGTTCATGGAGATAGTGTCGGAAGTATTCACCTCCTGGCTCCCCGAACTGTCAACTGCCGGCTTCCAGTCACTCTGGAGCGGTTACTATACCGAGCCGAGGATGTACATTGATCCTGAACACGGTCTCTTCCTCGGACTGCGTGGACAGGGGTTCATGCTGGGACAGTACCTGGCAAAGCTGTATGTTGATAAGCTGATGGGCCGCGAGGTTCCCTCCTACTTCAGCCGGCTGTCGCTGAAAGGTGACGGGCTGCCGGAGAAGGCATTCAAATAGTGACATTACCGTCACAGATTTGTGTATTCCGCTTTTTTATATCTTTGAGCGCCAAAAAAATAAATCGCACCAAAGATGTTTAACAAGTTCATTGCCTCCATCCTTCCGTACTTCCCGAAGAAATTCATCTGGATCTTTTCACGTGCCTATATCTCGGGCGTTACAATGGCAGATGCCATGCGCGCATCGAAAGAGCTGAACGCACAGGGCGTCAGGGTTACTCTTGACGTGCTGGGTGAGTTTATCAAGTCGCTTGACGAGGCTGAGGAGAACAAGCAGGAATATCTTGACCTTATTGAGGAGACACAGAGGAACGGCATCAACGGGAACTACTCGCTCAAGCCGACGAGCTTCGGGCTGCTGATCGACAAGGATGTGTGCTACACTCTGATGCGTGAGATCGTCGCGAAGGCGGCATCATTCAACAACTTCTGCAGGATAGACATGGAGGATTCGCCCTGCACCGACCTCGAAATAGAGCTTTACAGGAAGCTCCATGCGGAGTTCCCCAAGAACGTGGGGCTGGTGCTGCAGGCATACATGAGAAGAACCTACAGCGACCTGGAGAATATGCTTGACATGAACACTCCGGAGATACCTACCAACTACCGTCTGTGCAAGGGCATTTACATAGAGCCTGCGGAGATAGCGTACAAGAAGTACGAGGAGATCAACCAGCATTACCTTGAGAACCTGGAGTTCATGTTCAAAAACAGGATATATGCGGGTATTGCCACTCACGACAAGCCGCTCATTGAAGGGGCATATGAGCTGATCAGGAAATATAATGTTCCCAAAAACATGTACGAGTTCCAGATGCTTTACGGTGTCACCCCGAAGCTGCGGCAGAGCATCGTTGACGGCGGGCATGTGATGAGGGTTTATGTACCCTTCGGTGAGAGGTGGTTCGGTTATTCAACCCGCCGTCTGAAGGAGAATCCGAAAATTGCCAGCCATATTATTAAGGCGCTGTTTGTCAAGGGATAGCATTCAGTCACCAGTCACCAGTCCCCAGTCTACTGTAATTGAAATTTTCCGTCCCGACTACAGACTGGAGATTGCCTAACGCCTGAATATCAACGAATCATGCACCCGCCGCAGATGCTCCAGATCACGGGCGGAGATATGCGGGGCAGGGGGAACATGATCCACCGGCGGCCCTGACGCCAGCCTCTGTATTAAAGGTATAAGAATCAACGGACTCAATCCGACCATCTGTCCGGACGGGATTTGCCCCTTCTCATACGCCTCCATCCTCTGAGTCTGTCGCAGGAGCTCATAATTGACCAACGGATCCCCAAGGTCGGGCTGTGTTGTCAGACCCTGGTATACTCCCATCCTGATGTTGTTGGAGGCGTTGATCATCTCCTGGGAGGGGGCAGGCCGGTCGGCCATGATCTCCGCCCTGATGTTTCCCAGGCGCGGAATGACTATCACTGCAGGTATCATTGTTGTGTCTGCGGTGAGGTAGATCCCTGCCGTATACTCCCTTGCACGGAGAGTATCCTGCACGGTCATGCTGCACTCGCGGTACCCGATGCATGTAAATGTAATTGTGTCATGCCAGCGGGCATAAAAGGAGAACATACCCCTGCTGTCGGCTGCTCCGGCAGTCCGGCCCATGATTTTATAATGAGCATCCGGCAGCGGCTGGCTGCTGGCAGCGTCGAAGATGACCCCGTGAAAAAGGATAGAGCCCGACTGCTGGGCACTAATCTCCGGGAGATTCAGAACGCAGAAAAAAAAGAGGAGCAGGTATGCTGTTGAACGCCTACTTGCGAAGAATGATCTCGTCAAGCGTCCTCTTCGGAACATGATGAACGCCTTTCTCATCTCTCCAGTATTTAACGTCGTTGTTGCTGATGGTTTCAATGACTACCTCTTCAACCGGCTTGCCGAGGGCAAGAACGAGAAGAATCTCATATTGTTTCGGAATATCAAATTCACTCCTCAGTCTATCTTTCTTGACGGATGCAATTATGCAGCCTCCGAGCCCCGCTTCGGTTGCACCGAGCATAATGCTCTGGGCAGCAATCCCCGGATCAACACCGAATGTCTCGGATATCTCCTTGTCTCCAAGAATTATCACGTAGCCGGTCGGCCTCTCGGCGGGTTCCGGCCCTTCCCAGTTTATAAGATAACCGGCCCATGCGAGGCAGGAATATAGAGCTTCACGCTGTCTGGTTTCGGTTACAAGTATGTATTTCAAAGGCTGGCGGTTTGCTGCGGAGGGTGACAGGCGGGCAAGGTCAACGAGTGAAACAAGTGTATCCGGGGTAATTGTGTGCGCAGAATCAAAGCGGCGAAAGGTCCGTGCTTTTTTAATCAGCTGGGGGAGGTTCATAGTCGGAATTTTGCCCAAATATAGGGAAAAAGAACGGCTTCTGCACCAGTCCGGGGTAATCAGCGGTAAAAAGGCACCGCACCTGCCAATAACCGGTAAAGGATACTGTACAAATGAAGCAGTCCCTCACCGGGGCTGCCATACAGTCTTATTTTTTCAGAGCTTCGTCGTACCGTTCTCCTATCACCTTCCAGTCGAGCAGTTCCCAGAAGCCCTTGATATAGTCAGGACGTCTGTTCCTGTAATCAATATAGTAGGCGTGTTCCCACACGTCGCATGTCATCAGGGGCACCAATCCGGCTCTCAGAGGGTTTCCGGCATTTGATTCCTGGGTGATGGTAAGCCTGCCGTCAGGTTTCATGCAGAGCCATGCCCAGCCAGAGCCAAAGAGGGTTGTAGCCGCTTTGGTAAAAGCCTCCCTGAAGGCTTCGAACGTACCGTATTCAGCATCGATGGCTTTGGCCACGGTGCCTGAGGGGGTTCTTTTGCCGGAGGGTGAGAATGTGGCAAAATAGAAAGTATGGTTCCAGACCTGGGCTGCATTGTTGAAGATACCGCCCTCGGCCTTGCGGATCATTGTCTCGAGGGTAGCCTCCTCGAATGGCGAACCCGGAAGCAGGTTATTGAGGTTGTTTACATATGCAAGATGATGCTTGCCATAATGGAACTCAAGTGTCTCGGCGCTCAGATGGGGTGCAAGGTCACCTGCTTCATACTTCAATGGGGGGAGTTCAAATTTCATGACCTGGTCAGATTATTTAGAATTACACGTAAATATACTAATAATTGTGTCGTCCTTCCCCGTAATTCTCATAGAAATATCCGTTCAGGGAGCGACTCAATCACACCCTTTTCGTGTGCAACGGAAAAGAGTTTCCGGATAGCCTGCCTGCCCTCCTCTCCCAGCGAGATGCTAAAGTCATTTACATAAAGTTTTATGTGTTCGCGTGCGATCTCTTCTTCGGTCTCGCGGGCATGACGACTGATGAAGTCAATTGATTCAAGGGGGCTGGTGCGGGCATATTCAATACTTCGCCGTATGGTCCGGCCCACTTTTGCAGCCACCACGGGATCGATGGTCCGGCTTACCACGATGCCTCCCAGCGGCACCGGCAGTCCGGTCATCTCCTCCCACATCGCCCCCGTATCGGCCACAAGACCGAGGCCCATGGAGCGGTAGGTAAAGCGTGTCTCGTGGATGATCAGTCCGGCATCGGCTTCGCCTGAGAGTACGGCTTCCGGGATATCAGAGAAGAGGTACTGGCGTTTGCGTGTGGCACCTGGCCAGAAGATGCTGAAAAGGAGATTCGCAGTGGTATACAGACCCGGGATGGCAATAACAGCATTGTCAAGCTCGTCAGGTGACATCCTGCGCCGGCTCACCACCAGCGGACCGTTGCTGCGTCCCAGTGCACTTCCAGAATCGAGTATCAGGTAACCGGCAGCGGCACGCGCATAGGCATGATAACTCATCTTCGTGATGTTCACCGTGCCCTCCAGAGCCCTGCGGTTGAGCTCCTCAACATCGGCGAGGAACCAGTCAAACTCCAGTCCTTCCGTGTCCACCCTCCCGTGTACCATTGCTTCGAAAATAAAGGTGTCATTGGGGCATGGAGAAAAGCCAAGTGTCAGTCTCATAATTTTACTTTAATGTAAAGGTTCATTGGCCCGGTCCGGAGTGCACCGGGCGGGTTGCCAGTTTTAGCAGTTGAGTCATTCTTTCCTCCAGGCTGCGCAGAGCGAAGGGTATATCCCAGTTGCCGCGGTTTCGGGGCTCTACCATGTTCGACACAGCCCTTACGGCTATCCAGGGAACGCCGGCCATGGCGCAGGTGTAGGCAAGCCAGGCACCCTCCATTGTCTCGATGTCAGGGGTCCATGTTTCGCGAATGCGGTCAATAGCAGGCTGCGATCCGGAAACCATGTTTACTGTGGCACCGGCTACAGCGGGAAGAAGTCCGGCGGCAAGATCAAACCACCATCCGGTGCAGAGTATACGGCCGCCGGAAAATGGTGGAGCATCCGGATCGGCAAGACCGGCGCCGTAAAGCGATATGAAACCGCCGTTGTCATCCACCCCCATATCGGCGAAACAGTCAGAGGAAGTGATCACAACCGTGCCGGGGGGATAGGCCGGGGAATAGCTCCCTGCAATTCCTGCACCGATCACCACTGATGGCAGGGAGATATATCCAGGTTCAGCAGCAAGGGTTCCGGACCGATGACCGGCGTGCAGCCCTCCCTCGGCAAACCTTTTCTGCAGCGCCCATGACATGGCAGCCCCTCCCACCCCGGTGACGATTACCTCACACGGGAAGGAGGCAGCATCCGCTGCGCGCCACACGGCAACCTCCTCCGAGGGATGTGCCACGACTATAAGAACGGGGCCGGATCCATTATTCATCAGCTGTAACAGTTGGAGAGATAAATATATTATTTTTGAACAAAATAGTATCCATTCCGGTCAACCATTTAAATTAGCGGATATGATCTACCTGACAAGAAGGGAGCGGTTCAGTTCCGCCCACAGAATGTTCCGCCCCGGCCTCAGTGATGAGGAGAATATGAGGATCTATGGCAAATGCTCCAATCCCCTGTGGCATGGGCACAACTACGTGCTGAAGGTGACTGTGCGAGGTGAGCCGGACACGGAGACAGGCTTTTTCATGAACACCACCAGGCTGAAGGAGATCATGACTGTAAAGGTGGTTGCCAAGCTTGATCACAAAAACATGAACCTGGAGACGGACTTTATGGCCGGCAAGGTTGCCACCACGGAGAATCTGGCGATGGCCATATGGAACGAGCTGGCGGCACCGCTTACGGAAGAGGGCGCCACATTGCACTGTGTACGGGTGGAAGAGACAGAGAACAATTACGTTGAATACTACGGATAATTATGGAAAAACTCAATGATGGCAGCGGCAGGCTGTCAGACGGCTACAACAAGATCGAGAAGTGGAACCCCAAGGTCATAGCAGAGATTGCGGGATACTACAGCAATATACTGAAGCTGCTGGGAGAGGATCCTGACAGGGAAGGACTGCTGAAAACACCCGAGCGGGTTGCTAAAGCGCTAAGCTTTCTGACCCGCGGGTACCAGTCGGACCCCGAGGAGATACTTCGAAGCGCCATATTCAAGGAAGAATACCGGCAGATGGTCATAGTAAAGGATATTGACATTTACTCGATGTGCGAGCATCACATGCTCCCCTTCCACGGCAAGGCGCATGTGGCTTACATCCCTGACGGTTACATCACCGGTCTGAGCAAGATAGCCAGGGTAGTTGAGACCTATGCCGCCAGGCTCCAGGTGCAGGAGAGGCTCACAACCCAGATACGCAACTGCATCCAGGAGAATCTTAAACCACTGGGTGTGGCCGTGGTCATAGAAGCACAGCATATGTGCATGCAGATCAGAGGTGTACAGAAGCAGAATTCCGTCACCACTACCTCTGCATTCACCGGTTGCTTCCTGTCTAACCTGAACACCCGTGAGGAGTTCATGCACCTGATTGCCAGCAGGCTGCACTGACACATTCATTAATACAACAATTGACTGAAATATGAAGGCATACGTATTCCCCGGGCAGGGCGCGCAGTTCTCCGGGATGGGAAAGGATTTATATGAGGTATATCCCGAAGCACGCGGGATGTTCGATAAAGCCAATGAATTGCTTGGTTTCCCGATTACTGACATAATGTTCACCGGCACCGACGAGGAGCTGAGACAGACGAGGGTGACCCAGCCGGCGATCTTCCTGCACTCGGTAGTCCTGGCAACGGTGGCGGGTAAAACCTTTGCACCTGCCATGGTTGCAGGCCACTCGCTGGGCGAATTTTCGGCGCTGGTGGCTGCCGGTGCCCTCTCCTTTGAGGATGGACTGAGGCTGGTTGCAGACAGGGCTTCGGCAATGCAGAGAGCCTGCGGCATCAACCCGTCGACCATGGCAGCAGTCCTGGGAATGGATGATACCGTTGTGGAGGAGGTTTGCTCCGGGCTCAGCGGTGCGGTGGTACCGGCCAATTACAACAGCCCCGGACAGATAGTGATATCCGGTACCAGGGAGGGTGTAGCACTTGCCACTGAAGAGTTGAAAAAGAGAGGCGCAAAGCGAATAGTACCGCTGTCCGTCAGCGGCGGGTTTCACTCACCGTGCATGGAACCGGCCAGGCAGGAGCTTGAAGAGGCCATCAGGCAGGCACGGTTCAACAAACCGGTCTGCCCGGTATACCAGAATGTGACGGGCCTGCCTGTTACGGAACCGGATGAGATAATGGCCAACCTTATAGCCCAGCTCACCTCGCCGGTACGCTGGACACAGACTGTACAGAAGATGATTGCCGACGGTGCAACGGAGTTCATTGAGGCCGGGCCGGGAAACGTGCTGCAGGGGCTGGTAAGGAAGATAAATCCAAACGTATCGGTATCCGCGATTGGTGTTATCATACCGGAACAGGGGGTCTGAGACCCCCTGCTGCCTCAATACCAGAATATCCTCCGGGCCCGGGGCGAATCACCCCGATACGGTATTATCATCCGGACCACGTACCGGCG
>AMWB02163021.1_pt1 | contig 15353 bp, 11 predicted proteins | sample 200311 | NCBI WGS metagenome assembly AMWB02 (sample SAMN02737377, study PRJNA173069) | bioreactor metagenome | biome: anode biofilm in microbial fuel cells | place: USA: California | collected 2010-12-16 | reverse complement strand
ACTGACCCCTGGACTGTCTTCAACGGTAGCAATATCATAAGTTTGTTGGGTTATACTGCATATCCGAGAGCCTGTTTTGGCAGACGCGAGGGTAATCTTAACAGGGCTTATTGGCAGGGTGCCGTGACAAATCAGGTGAATCTTGTTCCTCCGATTAATCTTTCGTTTACCCATAGTTACGTTCCTGCAACAAGGCAATTAACGGTCAATGTAACAGCCACAGCGCTTCGCAATATTGATACACTGACTATAATAAACTGCGCCTTAACGGAGAGCAATCTGATTTCATATCAGAACTGTTATTCTTCCTGCGTTCCCGGGTCTCCCGTACAGAATTATGTCCATAAGTTTGTCGTTAGAACCCTTCTCAAAGGCGCTATCGGGGATACTCTTTCCACCGGAACATGGGCAAGCGGAACAGTGAAAAATAAAACTTTCACGACAACACTTGACGCGGGCTGGAATGCTAACAACATTGAAATCGGAACATTCGTTTTCTTCGGAACTCCTGGCGGTATATTGAATTCCCAATGTTTTGTGCTTCAAACCGCGAAGAGCGGAATTGTAACAAGCGTAAAACATAACGGAGAAGTCGCCGAAGGCTTTAATTTGCTTCAGAATTATCCGAATCCTTTCAACCCGGCTACGAACATAAAATTCACGATTCCCAAAGATGAATTTACAACATTGAAAGTTTACGATTTGCTTGGCAATGAGGTCAGAACATTATGCAATTGCTTGCTGAAAGCGGGTGCGTATAACGCCGGATTCGAAGGCAGCGGTTTATCAAGCGGGATTTATTTTTACAAACTTACATCAGGAAGTTTTACCGAAACAAAGAAAATGATGCTCGTTAAGTAATTATCAGTTTCAAAAGACTCTGCCAATATACGGCAGAGTCTTTTATTGATATTTACTGTACCGTATTCTGTTGATTTGCTTTCGTCGTGGTACACTCATATCAATTTTACGCTTCACTCATGCACCGTTTATTTTTTCACCCTTTTTTCTTCCGGTCCGTATTCCGAAAATTAACCTGTCAATCGATAGTTTTCCCGGTCCCGTCAATAAGAGCATTACGGCGAACCCGAGAAAAACAAGAGCAAGTTCGTAAGAGGGACCGCCCTTCATGCTTACGAAAGGATCTTTTCTGACAACCATGTGGAAATACGTCGCTGTTAACATCGTTACGCTTATACCGAAATTCGCCAGAGGATTCAAAAATCCAAGTATCATTGCCGCGCCGCCGCAGAACTCGGAAATCGCGGCGAGTGCCTGAAAGAATGGAGAAATTGGCATAGGTCCGCCTTCGGGAAGCCAGCCTGCCGGATTTTGAATTTTACTCCATCCGTGAAACATGAATGCAGCGCCGATTATCACCCTCATCATAAGCAGGGAAACTGATACCTGAGCGCTTTGCTCCTGAACAGAAAAAATCTTTTTTATCATATATTGTGTGATAAATTTATTTATGCTCCTTTATTTGATAAAGCCTGTTGTCTTCCACGCGATACAAAAGCGGGGCGACCATCACGCCCCTGTATTGTTCGCGAAGACGTATCGTTTCACTCTTTATGAAATCTATCTCGCTTCCTATCTCGAACTTCGGCGCGTTGTTTTCAAAGTGCTCCCTTGCTTTAATGACATCCCATCCTGCGTTCTTCACAAGTCCGTCTATAAATTCATTCTTTCTGGATTCGAGATTTACCATTCCGCAGTTCGTGTGCCCTATCAACGCTATGTGTCTGACACCGCCTATTGCTATGGCGTATGAAACTTTGAATTCGCTGTAACGCAGATTTGCTCCGCCCGCCCTGATAATGAATGCAAAATTATCGGGTATGTGCAGGTGTTTTCTGTTGTCCATGCACATTCCTATAAGTATTTCCGCCTTACCGTAATTCCCGAATGGTTTTCCCAGATTATGATATTCAAGCAAATCTCCTATGGGCGTGTTCCTGTAATTTTCACTTATATCCGAGGCTTTGCCGATGCTTAATATTTCACTCATATAATCTCTGTTTAAAAACTTTAACTTTACACGGCAAGTATTTAGTTCCGCTTATCGCCAAAGTAAATAAATTATTAATTTAAGATACTATCGCAAACAAAAATAAAACTCTTAATTTGATTTGCAAAACGATAAATATTGATTATATTACGATTATATTTCAATAAATTAATTTTAAAGGGGTCAATATGAAAAAAACTATTTTATTGTTTGTTTTTGTAATTCTTACAGCCGGATTTGTTTATTCTCAGACTTTAGAGCAAATAAGGGAAGAAGCAAATCCGACCGGTTATTATGTCGATAACTCCGATTATGCACAACTCTGGGAACAAGTTGTTCGGGCGAAGAATTCCGGTAATATCGAGTTGTACAAATCACTAAGCGCCAGAATTAATTCCGAATTTCCCGATAAATTCAAATCGGAAAATGCCGGATTTAATTCTCCTCTGCAGGGAGTATCTTCCGATAACCGTCCTCCTTTCAATAACTACAGCCCTGACTGGGGAGCGGGGGATATTAAAATTTCCGCGGGTTCAATTTCTACGGGAACACCCGGAAATCCGAGATCAAATTTCAGAACAATCAGGCTTCAAACTGACTCGACCGGAGTGCTGTTCGCGGGATTCATGAACGGCACGAGAGATACACTGAATTTCTTCCGTTCGACGAACAACGGAGCGAACTGGACGCGTATTACCTTTTACTATCTTACGGGTGGTTTTAAATTCCATTCTTTCGATATGTTCGTCACCGATTCCCTTAGTACGTCCAGAATCGGATGCGCCGCTTCGGTTACGCCGTCGAATGCAAGTTACGCCGGTGATTTATACTGGATTTCTTTCAATGCGGACGGTACAGGTGGACGCTCGGCATTGATAAGAGGAAAAGTTGACGGCAAAGGATATGTCGGTCCGGCAATAGTATCGGACGGTTATACGTACGCCGCAAGCACGACATACTGGTATGTCGCTTATCAGCAAATTGATACTACTACAGGCGTTACAAATCTCGCTTTGCTTAATATGTCAACCAATTGGGGCTATTCATGGGTTGTGGACACTGCGAGAGGAACTTACAACGATTACGAACTCGACGTTGAATACAGCCACTTTCCGGGCGTAGACACAATTTATGTCAACCTTACAAATAACCTCACCGCCGCGAATGAAAATATGAGGCTGAGATATATCGGTCTTAGCGGAATCGGAACGTCAACGGCCTGGAAGCAGTTCAACACGGGCGCGACCAGCGATCCGGAATACTGCGGAATTCTCGCCGTTAACAGGCAGACGAATGAGATGGGCGTTTCTTACACTAAAAGTACTGCATCGGTCGAAAACATTTATTACGCTTATGTTCTTAACGGAATTTCTCCGTGGGTCACAGATGTCGCGTTGACATCCGCCTCCGTAAATGAAAATCTTTCGGCGCTGCATTGCTCCGAAGGCCAGGGCGCGTTCAGAATAGCGTATCACGTTTCAGGCGGCTCATACGATACTATAGTTTATAAGAGCACGTTTTCGTTAGGCTCGGGATTCTCGGGTCATCAGGTCGTTAACGTTACGAATAGTTCCGCTTCAGGCATTAAACCGGATGTAGCGGGATTCAGGACAGGAGCAAGTTCATTTGCGGGAGGCGTTATGTTTGCCGGTTCGACAAGCAATCTCTGGTTTGACGCGTCAAACCTGACGCCGACAGACATTAAACACGAAAATACAATCGCGGAAAATTACGAACTCCGGCAGAATTTTCCGAATCCGTTTAATCCCGTAACGACTATCGGATTTTCGCTTCCGAAAAGCGAGTTCGTTTCTATCAGGGTTTACGATATCACGGGAAGGGAAGCCGCAGTGCTGGTTAATTCCCAATTAAACGCGGGTTCGCATACTGTAAGTTTCGACGCGAAAAATCTCTCGTCCGGTATTTATTTCTACAAAATGATTTCCGGAAATTATTCCGAGATCAGGAAAATGATGCTTATTAAGTAAAACTTTATCTTTTCGGAATCCCCCGCGCATTCGTGCGGGGGATTCTTTTTACAGGCACAATTGTAAAACATCTCTCATCGGCAGATATATCCGCAATAATGTGTAGAATACTTTTTTCTGTTTCGCTATTATGATGTAAATTCAACCTCAATCATGAAACGCGCAATCACAAATTCACGTAGTGACAAACCCACAAAGAAAAGTATTTCTAAAATAGGCGTTATGACATCTGAACGCACAAAGACTTTTAAACACCCTTCCTTAAAAGACACCTTCAGAAATAGTTACGGCATTGATTTTCGTTCACAGCCCGAATCACACGGTGGTTTTACGTGGACTACAGATAAAACAGGATTTTACATAAAAATAAGCCCGGAAATTCGAAAAATTCTGGGTTACGGAACGAAAGAAGTTTTAGGTAAAAGAGCCGCTGATATATTTGCGTGTAAAAAAAACCGCGTGTCTAAAAACAGTTTTCCCGGTCTGCTCAAAACCCGGAATCCGTTTTTAAAAGTTGAAAGCATTTGCCGCAAGAAAAACGGAAAAATCGTTTATCTGGAAAACAGCGGAACTCCCGTTTATGACGTCAATGGCAGATTCGCAGGATATATCGGATATAGCCGCGACATAACGAAAATGAAAATGTCGGAGGAACAGTCAATAATCAAGAGTTATGCGGTAAACTCATCGTTGATCGGTGTCGGACTCGCTGATTTGGAAGGATTCATAACATACGCAAACGATGCGCTCATTAAAATAATCGGATTTCAAAGCAGAAAAAATCTGATCGGAATACATTTCTCGAAAATCGCGGGTCAGAATGATTATAATAAAATCATGTCTGATTTGAAACGTAAAGGAAGTTTCAGCGGCGAAAGATGCGTGAAGAGAAAAGACGGCAGGACTGCCTGTATTACGGTAAGAGTAAATTATGTCAAATCTCAAAACGGCGAACCTATATGCCTGATGGCTTCCTTCGAAGACGTTACAGTCAGAAAGAATTCCGAGATGGCGTTAAGGGATTCCGAGGAAAAGTACAGGAAATTATTTGAAACTATGACTCAGGGGCTTGTCTATTTTGACAGCAAAGGGAAAATAATTGCGGCAAACCCCTCCGCGGAAAAAATTCTGGGAATTCCAATCAAAGGAATAATAGGGAAACCTTTGAAAGAACTTAAAATCAAATTTTTAAAGGAAGACGGAACGGAAATAAAATACAGGAATAATCCCATCGTTACAGCCATAGAAGCCGGTAAGAAGTCGAAGTCTGTCTTGGGATTGCAAAATACGAATACTAATAAAACTACTTGGGTTTACGCCGCCGTTGTTCCGCATTTTGGAAACGGGGATATCAAACCATTTCAGGTTTTTATTACTTTTCAGGACATTTCTGCTGAAATTGAAAACAAAAGGCTTCAGCAAAAACTCAATGAACGTACGAAAAATTACGCAATAAAACTGGAAGAGGAGGTTAAATCCCGCACGAAAGAAATTGAAACCCTTTACAGTTTCAACGACGCTATTATTGATAACGCGGGTATCGGAATAATTTCGGCTACAGTCGACGGAACTATCCAGACATATAATCCCGCCGCGGAGGCAATGCTCGGTTACAAACGGGACGAAGTAATCGGCAAACTCTCAATAATGAAACTTCTCGATGAGAGCGAAATTGAAGCAGGGCTCTCTAAATATGAGAACCGTAAGAAAAAAGAAAAGATAACATTCAATTATCTGATGCGGATTGTTTTTGAAAAAATTCAGAGGGCATTCGAGTGGAATCTGAAGAGAAAAGACGGAACTCTCTTTCCCGTCGTACTGTCTCTCAAGCAATTAAAAGGCGTATGCGGCGAGAACCTTGGATATGTCGGCGTTGCAGTAGATATCTCAAAACGGAAACAAATGGAAGAAGCGCTTAAAAAAAGCGAAGCCGAAAACCGGGCGATAGTAAAATCCGTACCGGATTTTTTATTCAGGATGAATAAGGACGGTACGATTCTCGACTACTACTCTGTTGACAATAGGGCTTTATTCGTGCCGCCTGAGAAGTTTCTCGGGAAAAAAATACACGATGTATTGCCTTCAAGTCTTTCTGACGCCGCTATGGACGTGATGCGAAAATCACTTAAATCATCCGGAGTAATTTCTTTTGAATACGAACTGCCGGTAAATAATGTCGTCAGGTATTTCGAGAACCGCATTACGGCAATATCGGACAGCGAAGTTCTTTCCATAATAAGAGATATTACCGTCAGGAAAAAAGCGGAAAACGCTCTAATTGAATCGGAAAAGAAATACCGCAGGCTTCACGAAAGCATGATTGACGGTTATGTTCAGATTGACCTGAACGGGAACATTCTCGAAAGCAATGAATCGTACCAAAGACTAACCGGCTATTCGGCGGAAGAACTCAAAACGATGTCTTTCTGGGATATCACTCCGCGGAAATGGCATGAAGGTGAGAAACATTGGCTTGAAGAACAGATCATGAAGCGGGGATATTCGGATGTTTACGAGAAAGAGTATAGAAGAAAAGACGGTTCACTCTGCAACGTGGAAATTCACGCTTTCGTATTGAAAAACGATTCCGGCGAGAAGGAAGGTTCCTGGGCAATTGTGAGGGATATCACAAAGAGAAAACAGGCGGAAGAGGCTCTGTTGCTTCAAAGCGCCGCCTTTGAGTCCTTCGTTTATCCCGTTGTAATTACCGATACGGACTCTGTTATACAATGGGTCAATCCTGCATTTACCGGCATGACCGGTTATTCCAAAAACGAAGCAGTCGGGAAAAAAACAAGTATCTTGAAATCAGGAAAGCATTCGAATGAATTTTACAAGGATTTATGGGACACCATTCTATCCGGTCGCGTCTGGTTCGGTGAGTTAATCAATAGAAGAAAGGACGGTTCACTCTATTACGAAAACGATACAATCGCACCCGTATTTGACTATGAAGGAAAGATTGTTAGTTTCATCGCGATTAAAAACGATGTTACCGAGCGCAAGAAAATGGAAAGTGATCTCAAAGAAAGCGATGAAAGATGGCAGTTCGCTCTCGAAGGCTCGGGGGACGGGGTATGGGATTTGAACCTGATTGCAAAGACGGTGTTCATATCGTCTCAATTCAAGCGAATTCTGGGCTACGAGGATAATGAACTTACTTTATCATACGAAAATTTACTGCGTCTCTCGCATCCTGAAAGAATGACCGAAAATATTGAAGGATTGAAAAAATTGTTAGAAGGAAATATTGATGTATTCGCTTCCGAGCAAAGACTGCTTTGCAAAGACGGATCGTACAAGTGGGTAATGGTTCGCGGAAAAGTTGTTAAGCGAAATGAGGACGGCGCTCTGTCAAGAGTAATAGGCACTTTGACAGATATTTCCCGGAGGAAAGAATTTGAAGAGCAACTTCGCAGCAATCTGGAAAAGGAAAAAGAACTGAACGAATTGAAATCAAGATTCATTTCAACCGCGTCGCACGAATTCCGCACACCGCTCGCTTCAATCCTCCTCATAAGCGACGCTCTCTCGACGTACTGGAAAGACTTCGATTCGAAACAGATAAATTCAAAACTTAATAATATTAAAGAACGCGTGCTCCATCTTACGGAAATTGTAAACGACGTCCTCCATTTGTCGAAGATTCAAAGCGGTAGAATCGAGTATGATCCCGAAGAAATAGAACTGACTGATGTATGCAAGAAATCAATCGAAGGTTTCGCCGCAGATGAAACAGGAAAGCGCAAGATAGTATTCGAATGCGGCTATGATTCTTTGCCTTTGTTCATTGACAGGCGGCTTATTAATCAGATCCTTTCCAACCTGATTTCCAATGCTTTGAAGTATACTCCGAATGACCCGGTTATTAAAGTAAAACTTTTCACAACCGGTGATGAGGTTAATATATCCGTGTGCGATAACGGCATCGGTATTCCCGAAAACGACAAAAAATTTATTTTCTCCGCCTTTTACAGGGCGTCTAATGCTAAATTAATTCAGGGGAATGGTCTCGGCCTGAACATTATTAAAGAGTCTCTGCTGAGTCAGGGCGGCGACATTACTTTCAAGAGTAAAATAAATTCGGGCTCGACTTTTACCGTGCATCTGCCGAAAGATAAGTTCGTCAGATAATACCGATAATGTATTTTTGTGAATTAGGTTCCTGTAATTCCGGAAATTCCTCCGATTGATGTGTTTTACGGGTTAAAACATTGAAAAATAGCAATATAATATTTAATTACGCGAATAAAGAAAGTGCTTTGTTTTAAGTAATAACCTTGAATAAATATATCAAATTTATTACTTTTATTGTTTTGAAAGTTAAAGGTTACTCTTTATATGAAAAAGAATGTTCATCCGAAATATTACAAATGCAACGTAATCTGCAATTGCGGAGAAAACCGCGGTGTGCTCTTTACAACCCGTTCTACCGTACCTGAAATAAAGGTTGAAATTTGCTCGATGTGCCACCCGTTCTTCACGGGCACGCAGAAGATTGTCGATACCGCGGGACGCGTTGAGAAATATCTGAAGAAATACGGAAAAACAAAGAAAAGCACGGAAGCATAATTCGTTCTATAATTTTTTAAGCCGGCCAAATTAAATTGCATAATGAGGCTGGCTTTTTTATTTTATAAAAATAAAACGAAGGCCATGGATTTTATTATTTTCGAAGGATACAAGGTATGAGAATCTCTATCCGCTCAACGTCCTGAGAAATTCGATGGATTTGAAGGCAGGTATATTTTCTTTCAAGGAAAGAATTATAAATTATTTGCCTCTCGGGTCGGCGGTAAATTTGTTCGTCAGAAATGAAATGTGTGAACTCACAAAGGTCTTCAATAAATGTCTCGTTAACGAAATACCGGCCTCTGAAACTGTTTTTCTGAACGGAAGGACGGTTTTCTCTCAAAGGTTTATAAACTGGATTGTCGCGGAACTGCCTGCCGACAGCAAGGTGGAATATGACGGTACAGTGGTAGCGGCGAAAATATCCTCCGGCGAAATCAAGAAACGTTCTGAAAACATTTCTTTCCCCTTAAATAATATTTTCTTCGAAGGGCTCCGCAATATAAACAACCTGAATTTCAATTTCGAAAACATCTTCGATATTATAAATTATCCCTGGGATATTATCAGGCTGTTTGATTTCAATCTCGCTTTCGACCTCAGTTATCTTCTCGAAAAAGCGAGGGGAACGGAAAAAAATCCCGAAGTTTCTCAGGAGAACGAAAACAATTTTGTAAGCCCCAGCGCGAAAGTTTATCCCGGCGTCATTCTGGATACCGGCAGCGGGGAAATTTATATCGATGATAATGCCGTCGTTGAACCTCTGTCTTACATCAAAGGTCCGGCATATATCGGCAAGAATGCTGTCGTAAAATCCGGTTCGAGAATTTACGGACCCTGCTCTATCGGGTGGGGCTCGAAAGTATCGGGCGAAATTTCCGGCTCGCTGTTTCATTCCTGCGTCAATAAACAGCACGACGGGTTTATCGGTAACACGTACGCCTGTCCGTTTGTGAACTTCGGCGCGGACACGGTTACGAGCAATCTAAAAAACAACTACTCGAAGGTCAGGGTGAATCATAAAGGCGAATCGATTAATACCGGGATGCAGTTCCTCGGAAGTCTCGTGGGTGACCATTCCAAATTCGGCATCAACACAATGCTTAATACAGGTACAATTTGCGGTGTGTTCGCGAACGTTGCGGGCGGAGGTTTCCCGGAAAAGAACATTGAATCCTTCTCGTGGAATATTCTCGGAAGCGAACCCGTTAAGTACAAGTTTAATGAAGCCGTCGAAACAGCCAGAATAGTGATGAAAAGACGCGGCATCGAAATGAGCGAAGAATATATCTCGCTACTGAAAAAAATATATTAAAATATTCATGTAGAATATTGTCAAGCCTGTATATCACTACCCGATTAATAAACAACGGTATTTTCAATATATTTAATTTAATCGCTTAATCCAACATACGATTGCTTAAGTTCTTACCGATGTATTAGAAATGTGATGTGACTAAATCGTATAAAAGAGTAAAATCAGGAGTTTGCTAATATTTAGTTTTAGGTTAAGCCCACGGCTTCAGCCGTGGGACAAATGAAAGTAAAAGCAAAACCGTTTTAACGGTTTAAATTAAATACAAAAATATGCCGCATTCAAATGCAAAAATATGGATTCACCTTGTTTTTAGCACTAAAGACAGAATGCCTCTCATAACGGAATCAATTGAGAAAAATTTGCACAGCCATATCAGAAGAAAATTAACCAATGAATTCGATTGCTTTGTGGAAGAAATTAACGGAAGCATCGATCATATCCACATATTATTCAATATGAGTGAAAAGCATTCCCTTGAAAACATCGTGAAAAACATTAAAGGCGAATCAACACATTGGATTAATTTAACAAACAGACCTGAAGAAAAATTTTCATGGCAGGTAGGTTACTGCGCATTCTCTATAAGCATTGACAAAGTTCATGCTGTGAAAACCTATATTAGCAGACAAAAAGAACACCATGGGAAAATTTCTTTCAAGGATGAATATGAAAAACTAATGAAGATTTACAGTATAAAGGATTGACATTAGTTGTATATTTTAAAACCGTTAAAACGGTTCTAATCTTGTTTCTGCTGACCCACGACTAAAGTCGTGGGCTTGACCTAAAGAAACAAATTATTATTAATCAAAGAATTCTTTTTGAACCGTAAGGGAAATAATGTGCACATAATGTGTTATACCGGCTTTTACTCTTACTTCGCAAAATGAATTATTTCCTCAATTACGCGCTCCAGCGCTTCTGTCGTTCCCGCGAACGGGTGAACCGCGCCGAAAGTATGACCTGTTTTTTCAATAATCAAAAGTTTCGATGAAGATTTATCGCAGAGGGCGTATAGTTCGCTTGCTTCTTCTTTTTCTACAGCCATATCCTCCGCTCCGTGAACTATAAAAACCGGAACTTCGATTTCCGATACCGCTTTTTTAATGTTCAGTCTTTCCCGGTTCATTTCAAGGTCTTCAAGCAGGGAAACATTCATTCTCATTCTCTGTTTCGTCCTGGTGTTCAATGCCTCAAGATACCCGCGCTCTTTCCAGGTCCTCTTCGTCTCTTCTCCGTAACGGTCGAATTCCGAAACCGACGCGAGCGTTATCAGTTTTGTAACGCGCCTGTCTTCTTTCGTCTTCAGTATCGCGATACCTCCGCCGCGCGAATGTCCAAGGAGAGTTAGATTGTTAAAATCATAATTATATTTTTCTTTCTCGCTTTCAAGAAAATCCAGCACCTCTCCGAGGTCGTCAAGTTCGGCGGATAATGTATTCAGCGCGAACAGGTCTAACCTGTCAAAATCGACAGGTCTGTCCTTCGAATTTTCCGTTCCGTTAAGCGAAAAATTGAACGTTACAGTGAAGAATCCCGCGTCAGCAAATCTTTCGGCTAAGTACGGGAAGCATCCCCAGTCCTTGAATCCCTTGAATCCGTGGCAGATAACAAGCAGAGGCAGTTTGTTCCCTGCGCTTTCGTCAATCCTGAGGTCAATATTAAGTATGTGCCCGCTCTTGTTTTTGATTTTAATATTTTTCATTTAATTCGTATTTTAACGTGATTCTAATACCGCAAAATAAAAACATATACGATGGAAGAAAAGTTAATTAGTTTTATCAGAACCGAGTATCTCGACGACGACAGCATCGAAATCACGAAAGATACAAAACTGATTTCGAGCGGTTTGATTGATTCGTTTTCTCTTGTCTCGCTTCAGACGTACATTGAAAGAGAATTCGGAAAACGTATTCCCGCTCCGAAAATCACGGCGGAATCTTTCGATACAGTTGCGCAGATGATAGAAATAATAAATCAGTTCTGATAAGTTGAGGCTTCTGTTCCTCTTCATATCGTTCCTCGTTGGCGCTCTGGTTATCTACTGGACCCTGCCCAACCAGAAATCAAGAACGGTTTTTCTCGGACTCGCCAGCCTGATTTTCATTCTTCTTGCGGATAAACTCGCCGGAAGAATCGTAGCCGTGCTGACTGTTTACACTTACTTTTTTTCCGTTCTTATTGAGAACTCAAAACATAAATCTTTATATCATCATATCTCCGTCGCGGGCATTGTTGTCCTGCTGGCTTTTTTCAAGTACATCGGTTTTCTTGACGGTTATATCCATTCGGTTACGGGATTTTTCCTGAACAGCCAAAATAATTCATTTGAAAAAATACTTATGCCCCTCGGTCTTTCATACATTACTTTCAGGTACATAAGTTATCTGACCGATATTTATTGGGGCATAAACCGAAAGACCGATATCTATACTTTGCTTTTTTACGGAGCGCTCTTTACGACTTTCCTTTCGGGACCGATAGACAGGTTCGAGCGAATCGAAAGGCAGATAAAAACATTCAGAATCAATTTTGCTCCGGCTTTCGTTTACGAAGGATTCGAAAGAATAGCGTTCGGAATGTTCAAGAAATTCGTAATAGCGGACTGGACGGGTTATCTCGTTAACTCCATCAGCGGCGGAAGCAATACTTTCACGGAAAAAGCAATTATGCTCTTCGGATTTTCGATTCAACTCTATATGGACTTTGCCGGCTACAGTGACATTGCAATCGGCACGTCCCGGCTTTTCGGACTTCGCATAATGGAAAATTTCAACAGCCCCTACACCAAGCCGAACATACCTCAGTTCTGGAGAAGTTGGCATATATCGCTCTCCGACTGGATTAGGGATTACATATTTTTCCCGCTGGGCAAAATCAGCGGCAACAAAATCTGGCTGCTCGTTTTCGTACCAGTAATATCAATGGGCATATGCGGTATGTGGCACGGCTCCGAAATGAAATTTACCGTCTGGGGTATGTACCACGGCGCGGGGCTATCGGTCTATCAGTTATGGAGTCTGTATAAGAAGAAAAACAAATCTCTGAAAGCAATGACGGAAACCGGTTGGTTCAATGCTTTTGCGGTTCTGCTTACTTTTATTTTTGTAACTTTCGGATGGATTTTCTTCAGATGAAAAGGTTTTTTATAATATTGTCCGCCCTGGTGCTCGCTTTCTTCGCGTCTGAATTCATCTTGCATAACGTTCTCAAATACCCGAAGAGAACCGCATCCGTGAAATACTCCTTCATAACGGGTTTCCCGGGATTTGAAGTGCTGAAACTGAAAGAGCCGCATTCGGAATTCTGGTCAGTCGAAGGCGGAAATAAAGTATACAAGTACAATAATCTCAGGGTTACCGGCAATGATATGTATCCTGATGAAAAATCAAAATTAATTTATGTTCTCGGCGATTCGTATGTTGAAGCCGCTTCCGTTCCTCCGGAATCGACAGGTGTATCCGTTCTTCAAAAACATTTGAATACTATCGACACGAATCTCAAAGTATTCAACGGCGCGTATCCGAACAGCGACCCGTACACGCTCTGGTTCAGAACATTGTTCTTTGAAAAATGGTACAGACCCGATTATGTGTTCCTGCTTCTCACGCATCTGGACCTGCTCGACCTGAACCTTCAGAAGCATAAAGACACGCTCGACTTCAGAATACCCGAAAATTTCGGGAACGTATTGCCGGAATCAAAAAGCGACAGGTATTTCGACGTGTTCAGAAAAAGATTCGCGGTTTTCAATCTCATATCACATAGCATTAGTATCGCGGGCGGAAAAAATGAAAAAATTAGAAATAATATTCAGGATGTTTATGTGAAGGACCTCGATAAAAGCATTGAGAAACTTAAAAAGTGTCTTCTAAAATTCAGGGAAAAGTTCGGAGACCGTTTCACCGTCGTTTCACTCGAAGTCGATGAAGAAAAAAGCAAAATTATGGCGGACGTATGCGCTTCAGTCGGTGTCGCTTACGCGAATAAAAAACTGCTGGTGTCTGAAAACCAATGGGAAAAAGGTCAGCACCTGAACGAAAAGGGCAATAGGGAATTCGGCGATTTCCTTTTTGAATTGTTTAAAAACCGCTACCTGAACCCGGAAACCGGGAAATTAAATACACAAAACTGAAATGGAAAAACTCTTTGGATTCATAAAGAATGACAGCCTGAGATTATTTGTAATCTCGTTCATACTCTTCCTTATCCTGATAATTTCAGTATGTTCAATGGCATTGTTCAACATAGTATCCGTCGAATCCAATCCGTTCTTCTATATGAACTTCTGATTAAATATTTTTTCAAAACAGAATATTTGATAAGAACTTATGACGAAGATTATTTCCGTTTTTATTGTCATCATGTCTTTTCTGCAGATAAGCAGTGTCTTTTCTCAGGGAAGAAACCTACCGTTGAACGTCTCGCTGATTTATCCTCTTAGCATTAACCAGTCGAGAAAGGATAATGTAAATATTAATGCAGGATTGATCGGGTCAAAATTCAATAACCTGAAGGGTTTGGGCGTGAACCTTTTTTACTCCGTTCTCGATGAAGATGTCAACGGTGTGCAGTTGAACGGCGTGTACGCTGAAACGCGAAGAAGACTTAAAGGTATTCAGTTCGCGGGAATGGTAAACACGGCGACGGAGGGCGGCTGGGGCATAATGGCAAGCGGTCTTGTAAATATGACATTCGATAATTTCATCGGCCTTCAGTTCGGAGGCATTTCAAACCTTTGTTTCGAAAGCGCAAAAGGAATTCAGTTAGCGGGTTTGTATAACCTGGCGGGAAAAGACCTTTCCGTTCTCCAGTTATCCGCCGCCGGGAACATCACGGGCAGGCATATGAAGGGCGTTCAGACAGCGGTGCTTTTTAATTTCGCGGGGCTAATTAACAAAGGACTCCAGTTCTCCGCTATTAATCTGACAAGAAATCAACACGGAGTTCAGTTTGGCCTTGTCAACGTCAGCGACGTTAACAAAGGCTTCCAGTTCGGCGTCTTGAATGTCGTCGGAACAAAACAGGATGGGGCGACTCTCGGTCTCTTCTATGTTTACGATAACACAAAAATTCAAATACTGCTGTCAGGCGGAAATATCACTTATGGCACTCTCGGAATGAGGTTTAAAACGAATAACATTTATACAATGCTCGATTTCGGCGCTCCTGTTGTTTTTTCCAAATCCGAAAAATCACTGCTCTTCACTTACAGGGTCGGGTATTCCTTTAATCTTAAATACCTGAATCTCAACACAGACCTTGGTTTCACCAGCATTTCCAGCGAATCAAATCAGGTAGATGACAAACCCAGTAAAAACCAGTTCGGAATTTCTTTCAGGGCGGGTCTCGAGAGGCACATATCCGGAAAATTCGGTTTGTTCGCGAATTTCGGCGCGCTCAACAGGGCTGACAGTTATAAAAAATCCAAATTCAAACTGCAATATATTTTCGAAGGAGGCAT
>AMWB02150890.1_pt1 | contig 15360 bp, 11 predicted proteins | sample 200311 | NCBI WGS metagenome assembly AMWB02 (sample SAMN02737377, study PRJNA173069) | bioreactor metagenome | biome: anode biofilm in microbial fuel cells | place: USA: California | collected 2010-12-16 | reverse complement strand
GATGAACGGTGCGCCAGCGATTGACCTGATTGGGATCGGTCATGCCGCCCTGCTGGTAATCGTCCTGATGACAACGGCCGCAGAGATAGGCCCAGGACTTGCCGGAGGGATCCCGGGCGAAGACCCCGCCCAGCGCCTCGCCGTTGACGGAGCGCCGCACCAGATAGGCATTGGGGGAACCGTGCGCCTCGTGACAGTCCATGCAGGACAGGACATAGCCCCCCGCCGGCACGGTGACTTTGTCGTAAGGTTTTTTCATAAAAATCGTACCGGTAAAGCCGTTGCCGCCATGCTTGTCCCCCGCACCGGCGGAATCGCCCCCGCCGGTCTTCCAGTCGATAGCCACCGCGTCACGGGCCAGGGTGGTACTGCGAATTCGCTCCCGATGGCAATCGTTGCAATAGGTCACATAGTCGGGAGTTTGGGAGCCGTCGGCGCCGATTTCCCCGACCCCGCCCGGCTCGTAGGTCAGACGCGAGCCGAAGTAGAGCGGTGCTTGATAACTGCCGCCATAGGCGCTCATCCGCTCCTCCGCCGCATCTCCCCACAGGCTTTCATGTTCGGTCGGCCGGGAAATCGCGGTAAAGGCCGGATTCAGGGGGAAGGCGCGGTTGCGCCGGGCACGATGCGGATTGTGACAGGCGTCGCAAGGGGCCGAAGCGTCCTTGAAATAGGGGAAACGCTTGGCGTAGTTCCAGACATCGTATAGGTTGTGGTAGGAAGCGTCGGGGCCGGCCGGACTTTGATTAAAGGCTTCGAGAATACCGGCGGGACCGCCGGTGTCATCACCGGCAAAAGCCCTGGCGTAATCGTAATTGAGCAAAGAGCCCCCCGGCGCCTGCTGGGATCCGGTGGCGGCGTGGCAACCGAAGCACATGACATCCGTGGTCTGATAGGGCTTGTAGCGCCGATTCGAATCGAAGCCCGGGGAAAAGAGGGCGAAGGGGGAAGGACTCCCCGATGCGGGCGCGGGCTCGACGCCGCCCATGCTGGCATGCTGCTCATGGCAATGGGCGCAGTTGCCGACGACATAGGGCCCCGGGGGGGCCAGGCCGATACGAGCGACGCCGTTCACCGTATCGCCGTGCGCCGAATCCCCATAGGGGCCGGCCCAGACGGGTACGGCGAGGACCGCGAGCCACAGTGCCGCGACGAGGGTGGTTTGACGAATCCGCTTCAGTCGCGGCCGATCCGTTACCGGTCTGCTCATGACTCGCCTCTCAATCCTTGGAAGTGTGACAGGCTGTGCAACCGCCGCCGATACTTCCGGCGTAATCCCAGCGCATCATCTTGTGATAGGGAGAGCCATGGGCACGGTGGCAGGAGACGCAGGCGACGATGGTATCGCCGGAAAAGGTGACCTTGGTCAAAGGTTGGCTGACGTCCAGGCTGGCCACCGGAATATCCGGCCGATAGCTGTTGAGGTCCACGCCGCCGTAGGAGCGATATTCGGAACTCGGCGCGGTGGAACCCATGTCGTAGTCGACGGGATGACGCAACCAGGGGGAACCGGCACTGACCGCCGAATGGAAGTTGCCATGGCAGCGGGCGCACAGCGAACTGATCGTGGAGTTGTCGGTTCCGCCGGTAGCGCCCTTGTACTGGTTGTGGAGGGCGGCGGTGGGGTGGAATTCCCAGTCGGCATCTTCGTAACCGGCGATCCCTACCAGCATGCGGAAACCGCTCGCGGGCTCGGTGCCGGGGCTGACGAGAGCACCGCCGCGCCCCTGATGATGGCCGCCGCGCACCGCTTCGGCCAGGGACTGTTCGCTGTGGCTGCCGTGACAGCCGTATACCCCGGCGCAGGTCACCTGCTGCCCGACGGGCCAGGAACCGCCGGCGGGAACGCTGCCGTCGGCGGCGGCGCGATTGCCGCTATAACCCGGCGGCTGCGCCAAGGTCTGATCGCGAGCCATCAGGCCATGGACGTTATGGCCGCGGGTGTCGCCGCCGGCCTGCGCGACCCAGTAGAAGTTGCCTCCGGCGAGGGTATTGCTGTCGGCGCCGGAACCGGAGTCGCCATAAACCGGCGGCTGGGAAGAAAAGACGAAGGGGGTCGTCTCGCCGTTATTCGCGCCCATGTGGCATCCGGCGCAGGTTGAGGTCAGAAGCGCCTCATAGGGGCCGTCATCCCCCCACTCGGGCAGGGCGCCCCCATCCTGGCTGTAATGCATGGTGTGACAACTTGAGCAGAGACCGGTCACGGCCGCCTGCGCTGGCGGAACCAGAAGCATGACCAGCAGACAGACCAAGTTCGACAGCCCCGGCATCCTCCTGTCGAACGAACGTCGGCAACCCGCTTTCGATTTCATGACACGGCCTCTTTCGTTCCGCATGGCTCCGGCGGAAGAAGCCCGCCGGACATCCCACCGCTAGCGATTGAAAATATCGATCCGGTTATTCCCTTCGTCGACCACGCACAAACGCCCCGCCCAATCGAACATCAACTGGGCCGGATACCAGAGTTTGCCATGGCGCTGGCCCTGACCGAGAAAATCGTAACGAAAATCCCCCTGGGGACCAAAAACCACCACCGTCCCGGCGTGACGATCAAGAATATAAAGCTGCCCGGCCTCATCGACTTCGAGTGACACCGGAAATTCGAGGTCATGGGCCAGTTTCAGCACGGTCGGTGCGCCGTCCCCTGCAAACCGGTACACCTTGGCCGACAAACCGTCGAGAGCCCAGATCCCGTCTTTCTTCACTTTGAAATCGACGAACCCCTTGCCGCCCGCCTCGCCAGCTAGGATTTTTTCCACCTTCAGATTGTCGTCCAAGCGTACCACTGTTCCGCGCATCCGATCAAGTACCAGCAGTCGCCCTTGATCGTCCACCGCCAAGCGCGCCGGGAAAATCAGGCTGCCGTCGGCGTAGCGCGGATCGAACCGCCGTACCTGTTGTTCGCTCGGATTGACGCGTAAGATTTGATTGGTCGAACGCTCGATGACCCAAAGCGCCCCACCCCGTCCCTTGACCATGGCCACCGGCTGTTTCAGTTCGCCACCGGCATTGAATGCGGTTAGATGCTTGCCTTCCCGGTCAAAGGAAATCAGAGTACCGCCCACGGCATCGACCACATAATAACGTTGGCTCTCGTCGTCCACCGCGATGGCGATCGGTCGATCGATTTTTATGCCGGAATCCTTAAGCGGCAACGGCATGAGGAAATTCCACGGCCCCGTCTCCGCGCCAAATGCCGGAACCAGCCAAAAAATCCCCAACACGGCCAGCAATATCCTGTATTTCATCGGAGTTCTCCCCTCTAGTAACTCAGGTGACACTGTACGCACAAACCGCGTTCGGCGCTGCCATGGAGAAAATATTTATACATGGTGCCGACGTTGGCGTCATGGCAGGTCATGCAGTCCATGGGGGTGCCGTTGCGGGGATCCAGAGCTTTCTCGCCCTGAGGATGGGAAAAGCTCTTGTGCCGTTCATGGCAACCGGCACAGACATCCGCCGCCGAGCCCTTGACCATTCCCGGCCAGTCGGAGCCGTGCAGGTCGTGACAGTCGGAGCATTTGTTCCAGCCGGGATGCTGATGCAGCATCTGCGAACGCCGCTTGAAGGTTCCGGGATGGCAGGATTGGCAGCCGGCCCCCTCATTGGCCGGCAGCAGCCCGGCCCGGTCGCCGACATGAGGATTGTGGCAGGCGATGCAGGGGTTTCCGCCATCGCTGCTTTGCAGATGGCTGTGGGTCTTGTTGAACGAGGCCAGCACTCCTTGGTGGCATCCGAGACAGCTGTCGGCGCCCTGGCTCTTGCCATGACAGGCCTGACAGTTCCCCTGGGCGAAAGGCTTGTGCTTGACCCCCCGCAACAGCCCCTGGGCATCTCCACCGTGGGGATGATGACAACCCAGACAGTCGAGGGAACGGGAATCGCGTCCGAGATGGGCCTTCTTCATCCCCTCTTCATTTTTATGGCAACCAAGGCAGAGCCCGGCGCCGGCCGTCTTCAGCAGTCGATAATCGTCACCGCCGTGGGGGTCGTGACAGGTGCCGCAACGGCCGTCTTGAAAAGGCTTGTGCGGACGGGCATAGGTCTTGTTCAAGCGCTCATGGCAACCGAAACATAGCTCTTTTTCGGGCTTGTCGAGCAACCCGTCGACCGCCGACGCATGCGGCGCATGGCAACCGCCGCAGTTGCCCTCCTTGACCGGCTGATGCAGAAAAGAGCTCTTCTCCAGGCGTTCGCGCAGCGGCTCGTGGCAGCCCTGGCACAACTCGCGCTGCTCCATGACCAGCAGTCCCTCATGCCGGGCGACATGGGGATTGTGGCACTGATCGCAACGCTTTTCGGCGACCGGCCGGTGAACCACCGCGCCCTGGAATTCCTCCGGCTTATGGCATTCGAAGCAGGATGAAGCGAGGCCCGGCGCCGGCAAAAGCACCAAGGCAAACCAGACGAAAGCCGGCGACATCAGGGTCTTAGCGATTTTCTTCATTAGCGACCTCCCTTATGACAAGCCTTGCAATCGCCGTCGGCGAAAGGCGCATGTTTCACCGGCAGGGTCAGCGACTTGTCGGGACCGCCATGGGGATCGTGGCAACCCAGACAGCTGTTCCGGCCGGGTTCGATCCCCTGGTGGCTCTTCTTGAGCGCCGCCCCCAGCTCGTGGCACCCGGCGCAGAGCGTCCCCACTTCCTTGTAGTTCTGCGGGGCATGAGGGTCGTGGCAAGCGCCGCATTTCCCCTCTTTAGCCGGCGGATGACCGCTCCCCTTCTCCCAGAAGCCGTTGACCTTGTGGCAGTTGATACAGAGGGCCGGTTGTTCCTGCAACAGATAGCGGGGCTCGTCGTTACCGTGGGCGTGATGGCAGACCGCGCAATTACGATGGGCGGAGGGGACCGCCTCGGTCACCTTGCGTCCGGGATGGCAGGTCACGCACAACCCGTCGGCGGCGCTGGTCAGCTGGAAAGGCTGATCGGCGGCATGGGGATCATGACAAAGCTCGCAACGCCCCTCACGGAAGGGCTGATGGCGGCGCGGTTGCTTGCGCTCGTCTTCCACCTGCGGATGACAGGGCGCGCACAGGGCGACACCGGTATCGAGCAACAGCTGCTTCTGATTGGCCCCGTGGGGATCGTGGCAACCGGAGCACTTGCCGCCGGCGAAGGGGCTGTGCAGACTGGGGCGGCCCATATCCTGATCGACGGATTGATGGCACTCGCCGCACAGGGTGCGCTGGTCTTTGACCAGCAAACCACCGAATTTGCTTTCGTGGGGCTGGTGACAGGTGCCGCAACGGCCGTCCCGGGCCGGCGGATGCGCCACCCGCCGAGACGCGGTGACGCCGGCATGGCAATCCAGACAAAGCTGGTCCGAGGCCTTGCGCAGCAGGGCATCCTGCCCGGACGCCGGAGCATGACCGTTGTGGCAAGCCAGGCAATTCCCCTCGGCCACCGGCTTGTGCGCCTTGGCCTCCTCGTAGGGCACCCCGGGTCCCAGATGCTTGAATTTGTGACATTCGAAACAAAGCTCGGCGGGATCCGTCTTGGTCATGCCGGGATGGTCGCCGGCATGGGGGGAGTGGCAGGCAGCGCACGATCCCTTGGCGACGGGCTCATGGACACCGGGCTGATTGAGCAGCCGCTGAACATCGCCGTGGCAGCCGTAACAGAGATTGCCGCCTTGGGCCTTTACCCCGAAGGGCGCGGCGGCTGTCGCCGCGCTATGACACTGGGAACACTCGCCACCCTTCACCGGGGAATGAACATGGGCCCGCAGCAGGGCGCCCTGGTCGGAAGTATGGCTGCTGTGGCAGTCGACACAGTCCGAGGTGACCGGATAACCGCCGTGCTTCCCTTTGAAGGCGTCCGCCCCGGCATCGTGGCAGCGCCGACACAGGCCATCGCGCTCTTCGCCCAACAGCGCCGGGAAATTACTCCCGTGCGTCTGATGGCAGCTCTTGCACCCTTCGCTCAGGGGCTGATGGCGATTCTTTCCGGCAAAGGGCTGTTGATCATGGCAGGCGAAGCAGCTTTCCGTCCCTTCGGCCTTAAGCAGGGCCGCATAGGGGCCATTGTGGGTTTCATGACAGGCCGCGCATTTTCCCTCGCTCACCGGCCGATGGGGAACTTTCAGATCGCCCTGGGTCTTGCCCATCTCGCCATGGCAACGAAAGCAGAGGGCCGGTACCGTGCTGTTGAGATAGGCGCCGCCGATCAGGCCATGCCCGCGATGGCAGGCGTTGCAGTCTTCCTTGGCGACCGGAGCGTGGACAACCCCCTGCATCAGGCGCTGCCGGTATTCGGCATGGCACTCCAGGCAGGGTTTGCCGCTGCCGCCCTTCGACGCCGAGCTTCCGCCGCCGGCGCAGGCCGCCAGCACCAGCAGGCCCAGGACCGCGCCGAACCATCCCGCCATATGCGTCAGCTTATTTTTCATCCTTGCCCTCCCCCTCTTTGATCAGGCTTTTTCGCAGATTTTCCCAGGCCCGCTGATTGACCTTGATCGCCGAACGGTCGCGCAAGGTCTTGACCAGCTCACTCTTGGCCGCGGCGAAACGCTCCTCGCGCAGACGGGTGCGGATATCCTCGGCGACCTTTTCATAGGGGATCGATTCCGTTTCGTCGGTCCGGATCAGTTTGACGAAATAGACATTCTCCCCGTCCTTGAGGGCGCCGCTGACCTGACCGGGGGCCATGGTCGCCACCGCCTGCCGAATGGTCGGATGGAGATGATCGAGCGGCGTCCGCCGCACTTCAACCCCGGCCGGCGACAGGGGTTGCATCACCTTGAAAAAATCCCCCCCCGCCTTGAGCTGCTCCTCCACCTGCTTGGCCAGCTTGGCTTCGTTGGTCTGCACCACCGACAGCTCGACCAGCCCCCCGCGGCTGAAAAGTTCGGGATGAGCCGCGTAGTAGGCCTTGGCATCTTTTTCGTCAACCTTGATTCCGGGTTCAAGCACCGTTTTTTCCAGTTCCTTGATCATGCGGTGCTGGCGGTAGAAGTCGTAGGTCGCTTTCAGCGGCGGCTGGTTTTCATAGTGGCGATCCAACGCTTCCAGCCCGGTCACGGTCTGGGCGACGGCATCGGCGACCACCCGCTGCTTGGTCCCCTCGAAATCGAGGGATTTGCGATGGGCTCCGCCGCGCATCTCTAGTTCCTTGAGCGTCGCCTGATGGAGGGCATCGACGCTCACCACCGTATTGCCGACGCGCAGTACGGACTTTTCACCATCCTCCTTCGGAAAACCCTCGGCGGTGATCCGACCGAGAAGTTCCTCGTCCACCGTCACCTGATACTTCTTGGCCAACACCTCCGTCAGCTGCCGGGTGAGCTCATTTTCCTGCACCTTGAGATCCTGGCGGATGAGGTCGTTTTTGACCTTGGCGAAGTCCTCCTCGCTGCCGTCGCTGCGCTCCAGGACTTCGAGAAAATACCACGAGTGCCCGAAAGAAACGGGACCGACTATGCTCTTGGCCGGAACGTCGACAAGCGCTTCGCGCAAGGTTTCAGGAATCTTGCTCGCCCGCATCAGCCCGGATTGCGCGAGCTCCTCGTCGGCACCGGAGAGACCCGTCTCCTTGGCCGCATCGGCGAGGCTCTTGCCCGCATCGAGCAGACGCCGGATCTCGCCGGCCTGTTCCTCGGCGTCAACCGCTACCATATGCAGGTTGTAGAGCGGGGTATAGCCCTTGCGATACGCTTCCCACAGGGCCTTATCGTCGGGTATCCTGGTCTTGGCGCCGACCTCTTCCTGCTTCAGCTGCATCAGCGCCCGGACTTTGAGGAAGATCCCCACCTTTTTCTGGAACTCAGGACTCTGATCGAGCTGCATGGCCTGGGCTTCCTGAAAAAGGAGCATCCAGTCGACAAACTCGTCAGGGGTTTCGGCAACCGGCATCTCCTTTTCTTGCCATTCCCGCCACCAGTCGCGGTAATCCTCGGTCGTCAGACGAGCATCGTTGACGGAAACCAGTTCCTGAGCGTCCCCCCACAAGAAGGCCAGCGCGGCGCCGGGAAAAACGAGAGAAACGACGAGAACCAGAAAAACGGAAGCTTTGCGTCCTAGCGTTTGCAATTACCCACTCCTTTTTTCAGCCAGTCTTCGATGACTTCCCGGGAGAGATGCGACAAAACCCCGGTAATGGTTTTGACCATGCCGAAATGCATGGCCTTGCGATAATCATCCCCCCAGCGGCGATGAAAGGTGCTCAAAACACGTTGCCCGTCCCGGGCGTCGAACATGTTCACCTGCAAGGCGACAAAGGGCACGGATTCCCCCGCCTTGGCGCTGTCCATGCCGACTTCGACCACCACCCCGGTCACTACCGCGTCGATTCCGAGACGCTGATTGAGGTCGGCGTAATGGCTCGGATCGAGCACTTCGCCGGGTAGCAGACGATGGCGCAGCATGAAAAGCCGCACCTCCCCTTCCGGCTCCACTTCCAGAGCGCCGGAAGCCAGCAACTCGCTGCTGAAAACCCGGTAAGCCAGGGTTCCGGCCTCGGCGTTGCGGGTGCGATTTTCAAAGGGGAGAACCGCCACCCGGCAGATATCCCCGGGCACCGCCTTGGCGGCGAACCGGGTATCAAGCCCGGAACCGGAAACACAGCCGACAGAAGAACACAGGGCCAAGGCGGTCAGAACCCGCGCAAAGAGCGAAAAATATCTCATCAGAAATCCGAAACCCAGGATTTGGCCGGAACCTCGGGGGTCGCCCCCGGCTCGCCCTTGCCGAGGTCAACCTTCTTCTTGTCCAGACGCAGGCGGTTGCCGAGGAAATCCTCCCCCTCGAAGTTGTATTGAATGGTGCCCTGCCCGTCAATGGGAGGAAGCTCGATCATCACCGGTAACTCCTTGCCTTCGACCTCAAGCAGTGATTCCCCTTGTAGCGAGGTCGCGTTCAGGGTCCAGGAGGTCAGTGGGAAGCCTTTATCGTCGGCCGTTTCGATCTTCAGGAAGGTCTTGCCGTTTTCGTTGAGAGTGCCGACCGTTACCGGCAGGGCCGAAGATTGCAGGGCGACCATACGCGCATCGACGGAATGGTTGCCGGCCAGATCCCAGGCATGGAGCACAATTTCATAGGTGCCGTTGGACAACTTGCGGCGGCCGCCGTCCCGGCCTTCCCAGACCATCCGTTCCGGCAGGTTGCCTTCATGCTCTTCCCGCACCAGCACCTCGCCGTCTTCGGTCTTGATTTCCAACAACCAGCGGGTCATCGGCTTGGCGCGAGCCAGGCGGGGGAGAATCAGCAGATGGTCGCGAAAGGCGATCACCTCGCCGGCCTGTACCCCTTTTTTGATCTCCAAACTGAGCTGCGGCGGCTCATTAATGACTTCATATCCGGCGACGTTCTTAATCCGTTCAGCAGAACGGTTGCGCCCCCACTCCAAAGCCAAGGTGACGGGATAGGAACCTTCCTTCACAGGCGCTTGCCAGCGGCCGCGATAGCTGTCGGCGGCAGCGTCGCGATAGAGATAAGCGGTGGCCCCTTCGGTTTCAAGAGCAATCCTGGCCGGACGGGCATCGAGGAAACGGATTTTGACTAAGCCCTCGACCTCGCTCCCTCCCTTGGCGTAAGGCGGCGAAATCTGTACGGAGGCGAGCTGATAGAGGCGATTGAGGGGCATGATGCGGCTGGAAACCTTGGTCCGCATCTCCCCAAGCATCTCCCCAAACAGCGGAGCCTTGAGGTCGTCCAGTTCCTGCGGCTGGCCGATGGCCAGAGCCCGCACCTGCTCCCCCAGGCTGGTCGCATCCGTCCGCGACCAGACCGGCTTCCCGGTTTCGGCGTCGAAAGCGGTCAGGGTCAGGCCCAGGGCGGGGTCGGCGCCGCCGTTTTCGGTGAGGGTTCCCAACAGGATCAGGGAACAATGGAGCTCGCGCCCCATGTTCCGAACCGTGAAGACATCCAGGTAGCCTGCTTCGCGCAAACGGTTCGCGGCGAGAAAGGCCAGGATATCGGTTTCGGGGACCAGCGTGGCCCCCATGCCTTCGAGGGTCGCGGCAAGCTCCCGGGTCAGCGGCAGGTTGAGCCCGTTATCCCCCTGACTCAGGTCCGCCAAGGGCAGAACCGCCACCCTCTCGGCGCGCGCCGGCATCCCCCCGCCGAGCAGGAAGAACACGAGCAAACCAAGGATGTATCGCCAGGGGACCCGCGAACGCATCAAGCAATTAATCCTTCTGCAGGGTGTTCAGCATGCGCCCGGCCAAGCGGAAGCTGACATGGCTGATGTCGTCGCTGACAAAACCGAAGAGCCGGTCGATGGTACGGTAGCCGCTCTCGCTGTCGCTCGCCTGCCAGATGATCTGACCGGTCTTGACATCGACCAGACGCAGGGTAGCGGAAACCAGGGGAAAGGTGTAGGTCCCGTTCTGCTTTTCCCCGAAATCCTGAACGGCGCCGGCCAGATAGGCTTCGACCCCCAGTTCCTCGCCGAGCCGCTGGGCGGCGGCCGTATCGAGGGTCTCCTGCTCCTTGCGTACCAGTTCCTCCCGCAGAAAGCGCTGGGCCTCCCCCTTCTCGACGATATCGAACAGCCCCCGGCTGAGAATCTCGGTGGCGACGACGTCGCGGAAGCGCTCCTCGGCGAATTTGGATTCCGTATGGTTTTCGAAGGGGAGGATAACGATCCGCTTCACATACCCGAGCCCCAGGGCTTCGGCGGCGTAGTGCCGGGGGGTGGAACAACCGCCCAGCAGACTCACTAACATCAGCGACAAGGCAAATTTTCGCACGTTCACCACCTCTTTCATTAGCGCGACATTGATTCTCATGGGTCAGTAATAGGCGTTAAAACTGCTCATCAGGCTCCAGATATTCCCGTTTTCCGCCACCTGATAGGCGCCGCCGGCCTGCAGAGCGAGGTTGCGGCTGATCGACCAGTTGATGGTGCTGGTGTATTGATCGGGATCGTCCGCTTCCAGTCCGAAGGAAGCGCCGGCATTGAGTTGCAGAGTCCGGGTCAACAGCCAGGCCAGATTACCGGAGAGGGAGGTATCATCCATATCCACATCCCGGCGATAACTGGTGCTGAGCAGCAGCACGTCCGAAGGACGATAGCTCAGGGTCGCGCCGTACTGACGGGAGTTCGTCGCCCTCGCCTCTTCGAGTTCACTTTCCGAATCGGACGTGCTGTGCGCATAGTTCCAGTTACCGGTCAGATTCAGGCGCGGAGTGAGTCGGGCGCTGCTGGTTAACACAAAACCATAGGTGGTCGTCGTGGAATTCGCATTGCCACTCGCTTCTTCTTCAGCCGTAGGAAAACTGTGGTTCCTCGTCCATGAGGGTGAAAAGCTCATAGTCAAATCGGGGAAAATTTCCGCGGCGATATTGCCGTGGATGGTATCCCCCCGGTCCGTTTCCTCGTCCCCCTCATAGCCGTAAGTTCGCGTGTAGCCCAAGGAGACATCCAAGGTGTCGAGAGGCGAAGAGTTGAAGGCCGCCGAATAGGAACGAATCAGGGTTCTCGCCAGGTTGTCGTTTTGGGTGTTATCCCGAGTTTCGCTCGCACCGAGGGCCATGGCAAAATAACGGCTCGGCGCATAGGAGGTATTAAGGGCGTGGGTGGTCTGGAGGTTATCCAGATCCGACTCCGGCAGACTCAGAACCCGCCGCATGCTGTACCCCGTCGACCAGCCCGGCGCCGGACGGTAGCCGATACTGAGCTGGGTCTGGTGGCTGACGAACTTGCTTGAGGTCTTCAACCGGTCGGCCGTGGTGAAGATCAGTTCCCCCGCCCGAACTTCGGTGACATAGACCGGCGTGGCCAACGCCTGGATGTTGATCGCCGAAACGACCACCTTGAGATAACGGTCTGCAACCGGAACCGCGAGATCGACATAAACCAGCGACCGACCCGCCTTGATATCGAGTGCCGGGGTAATCTGTCGCACCCGATCCCAGGTGCGATTGTCGTCGCTGCGATAAACGGTCCAGATCGCCCCTGTCAGCGCGGCCTGCTCGGTAACGGTGAGCAGCTTATTAAAATAGACTTCCATCCGGCTGACCGGCTGGGAACTGGCCTCTACCCCAAGATGGACGTAGACGTCGCTTTCCTGCGGCAGAATCTGCACACTGGGACTATTCGTATCGTTATCGATCAAGCCGGCGGTATTGTCCAGTACGACAAAGCGGGGATCGACCTTGCCGACGGCGGAAAGCCCGGCCATCAGGGTAATCGGCTGCATGACCACGCCGTCATCGCCGACAGCGGCATCGGTGTCGATCTCGCTGGAGGAATACTGCTGGCTCGCGCCGATCGAGAGGCGATCGCGAAAAAAACTTTCCGTGTATTTCAGCTGAGCGTAATGATTCAGGGTTTCGGTATTGACATCCTCCACCAGGTCATCCGACTCGCCCCGGCGAACGTCATAGAGCATGGCCAGACTGCTCCAGGCGTATTCCACGCTGCCGCCGTAATCGGCCGATTCGACATCCTGCTCATGGACACGCTGGTCATCCCAGAGTTGGCTCTGGTTGTAGTGCAAACGCAGATTCGGCCATTTTTCGATCTGGCTGTAGAGGTTGCCGCCCCAGGTGCGGTTGACGACGGGAACCAGTCCCTCATCCTCTTCATCCTCGGTATCCATACGGTTTTCCGAACCGTTCAGATTCAGCGAAAACCATTCGTTGCGCACATCGAAGGCGGCCGAGGGGTTGATGGAACTGCTGTCGTTGCCGTCGGAAATTCGGTTCTCGTTATACCGGGTTGCCGCCGAGAAATCCATCGCCGAGCTCAACTGCTTGATAAAGTTCACATTATACGACTGATTGAAAGCATCCTCGGTGCTGATCTCATCGCCGCCGTTCTGCCGGTAATTGAGATTTCCGGAAACGGAAAACGGATCCGCACCGGCCCGATGCGGGGCAACCAGCAGCAACGCCAGCCCCAACACTGACAGCAGGCGCAGCCTATTTCTGCAAGGCATGAGGGCCTCCGTGACAGGCGTTGCAATCGGGGAATTTTTCGTGGAACGCCTGGTTATGAGGCATCCGGTGGCAGGTCACGCACTGGGGAATCCGCTTGTGCTGATCCTTGTGGCAGTAGACGCACAAGAGATCCCGGTGCTTGGTGGGGGACTGTGCCAACTGCTCGGTTTCCGCCGGATGACATCCGGCGCAGAAGCGCGACGGAACAAAGTTGTCGTAAGCGACCTTGGAGGGCATATGCGGTTTATGACAGCCGAGGCAGTCTTCATAGACCATATCCGGCGTATGCGGATCGTGGCATTCCTGACACCTGTAGAACTCCCCGTGCCGGCGGTGACATTCCGTGCAGTCGAGCAGCGTATGCGCGCTCGGGTAGTCCTCCAGCTGTTTGCCTTGATGGGGATGGCAGGAAGCACAGGCCGGCGTGACCCGCGCCGTTCCCGAGAACTCGATATCCCGGGGACGATGGGCGGGATGGCAGCCGAGGCAGTTGCCGACGGTGTAGTGACTGTTCTTTTCCGGCTCGTGGCAACGGGTACATTCGGGGATGGCATCCGTCCCCCGGGGCGGATGCTCGACATGACAATCCAGACAGGTCACGGCCGTCTTGTGCAGGCCGCCCTGGGTTTCGATATCCCGGATCTCTCGCTCGTGGCATTTTTGGCAATCCCCCGCTTCGAGGTAGATCAGCACACTCTCCGCCCGAACCGGCTCGCCGGAAAAGATCCCTGAGGCCAAGACCACAGTTGCCGACAGCAACAACAAGGCCCTGCCCATGACACACATCCACGAACCCAGATCCACCCTTACCCCCACTCCCGCGCCCTAACGCTTGCTTACGATCGCCGTCAGCTTTTCTTCCGCCTTCAGTCGTGCCGCCACCGCCTCGGCCTCGGCCTTCTCGACAAAAGGACCGATCAGCACCTTGTACCAGAGCCCCCTCCCCCCCCGGTCGACCTCATAAATAAAGACCTGATAGCCCCCGGCCGCCAAACGCTCCAGCAATGCCTGAGCGGCATCGGGCTCATGAGAAAAGGCCACCTGCAACACATAATCGTCGCGCGGCGCTTCCGGCAGAACCTCCGGAGCCTTGTCGCGATCGGCCCGCTTGTCCACCGGGAGCGTCGCAACGACGGCCTCTTCCGGTGTCGGCACTTCCTCAGCCGTCTCTTCAACATCCGCAATCGCGGCCCCGGGGGATTCGGCGGCAGCTTCGGGCGAAGCCGTCACGGGTGCCGTCGCCGCACCGTCGCCCACCACTTCGTAAATCTGAATCCGGTGATTGAAGGTATCGGCGACAATGACGCGACCGAAGCTGTCGACACAGACATCGCTGGGATAGTTCAGCCAACCGCGCGCCTGCCCCATGCCGCCGAACTCGAACAGGAATTCCCCTTCGAGGGAAAAAGCGGAGACCGCATGCCGCTGATAATCGACCACATAGACCCGCCCGGCGCGATCATCCACGGCCAGCCCCCGGGGACGGGCCAGTTTGCCGGATTCCCCCCCCTTCTGGCCGAACTTGTAGAGAAACTTTTCGTTGCGGTCGTAAACGTAAACCCGCCCCATCCCCTCGCTGAGCAGATAGAGATTGCCGTTAGCCCCCACCGTCATGGAAATGATCGCCACCTGCTCGGTCACTCCGAGCACATCATCCCGGGGCTCGATGGTCTTCAGGAAATTCCCGGCGGGATCAAGGACCACGACGCCGACGCCGGTCAGACCCGTCACGTAGATGTTGCCGTTGGCCCCGACCACCACCTTACGCGGCAGAAACACGTCGGCCCCCTCGAAGCCCGAAAAGAAGATCTTGCCTTCAGGCAGAAAAGCACCATTGAGCATGACCAGATGTCCACGGGGCTCGTCCTTGCTCGCCCCGGCGCAGGCATAGAGACGATTGTCGGACACATAACAGCTGGTGACACCGTGCAGACCGCGGCCGGCGCCCACGGACATATAGGGGAAATAATCGGCAGTGAAAAGAATCAGCTTGTTTTTCAGCGGACTGGTGACGTAAATCTCGTCGGCGGCGGGATCGTAAAAAAGAGAGGAAGGATAGGAGAGGTCGTTACCGACATTGTCGTTTGCAACCATCCCGATACAACGGACCGGCTGCACCGAGGCAGCCCCCCACAACAAGGACGGAACCAAGGACGAGCCTAGCCCGACCAGGATTAAAAAAACCAGGCGCAACGACATAAATAACCGCAATTTCGGCACTCTTTTCCATTTATGATACATATCGCCCCCCTCGGCGGCGCCGATTATAGCAAACCAATTTTGAATTGTAAACGTAACTCACATTCTCCCCCTCCCGAAACAACACCCCCTGAAAATAACCTTGCCTTTTTTAATCGCCCATGGTAAATACCCCTTCCGTTGTTCATGAACAAACCACGTCGGGGCGTAGCGCAGCCTGGTAGCGCACCTGCTTCGGGAGCAGGGGGTCGAAGGTTCAAATCCTTTCGCCCCGACCA
>AMWB02004864.1_pt1 | contig 15374 bp, 14 predicted proteins | sample 200311 | NCBI WGS metagenome assembly AMWB02 (sample SAMN02737377, study PRJNA173069) | bioreactor metagenome | biome: anode biofilm in microbial fuel cells | place: USA: California | collected 2010-12-16 | reverse complement strand
ACCACACCATCATCCCCGGTTTCGTTACCCGAAACGGCCATCCGGTGATGAGCTTCGGCGTCATGGGCGCCCATATGCAGCCGCAGGGGCACGTACAGATGGTCGTCCGCATCTTCAATTACGGGATGAACCCGCAGGCGGCATCGGATGCGCCGCGGTGGCATGTTCTCGAGGACGGCACCCTGGCTCTCGAAAGCGGCACCGATGCCGATGTCATGGCGGCGTTAAGTGCCCGGGGGCATCACATCATCAAGGCCCTCCCGCCGTTCGGCTTCGGCGGCGCCCAGCTGATCCTGCGGCTGGAAAGAGGGTACTGCGCCGCGTCGGACCACCGGAAGGACGGATGCGCAGTCGGATTCTGAGCGGTGAATGACAATCGGATCACATCGGTTCACATGCAGGGCGTCATATCGATCTGTTAAACCCGATCGTGAAATTCCACTGTTAAAATTTGACCCGTCGCATCAGGGGTATTACAATACTTATGATCACCGTTCGCCCCGAAGGTAAACATTATATTATACATAACGGCCAGGAAAGGGACCATGACCGAACTCACCAGAGAACAGACCATTCAGTTGATCAGCACGATCGTCGCCAAGCACGGATGCAAGATCCTTGAAATGGATGTCGACAATTACATCCTCAATATCGACGGCCCGGTCGAAGCCCGGGATCGATGCGTCAAGGAACTGGAACTCTTTCTGGAGTAACCGAAAAAAATCATGCTGATCCGCAAAGCGACGATCGAGGACATCAAATCCATTCACGGCCTGCTCCACCGGCACAGCCACGAAGGGGATCTCATCCCCAGGCCTCTCAGCAAACTCTATGACCACGTCCGGGATTTCACCGTGGCCGCGGACGAGAGCAGCGGCCAGGTCATCGGCTGTTGCGCCCTTCAGTTCTGCTGGGAAGACTTAGGAGAGATCCGTTCGCTGGTGGTGGAGCCCGCCCGCCGGCATCAGGGCGTGGCCTCGGCCCTGGTGAAAAGCTGCATCAACGAAGCCCGAACCTTCGGCATGACCCAGCTCTTCTCCCTCACCTTCAAGGCCGATTTTTTCGGCAAATTCGGTTTCGTCGAGATCGATCGCGCCGCGCTTCCCCTCAAGATATGGGCCGACTGCATGCTCTGCGTGAAATTTCCAGACTGCGAGGGGATTGCCATGATGAAAAGAATCTGACGAAAACCATCTGAGACAAACCATCCGTTGACGACGCCTATCGCCCGCGCTTCTGATCATATTTTTTCAGGTCGTCTCTTTTCAGGCAACAGGCCGCTCCTCCAGACAACCCTCAACAGAATGCCCGCAGGCATCGGAAAGCGGCGACATGCAGCCTGAACTCTTCATCCAGAACCGGAAAATTTTACCGGGCTCGCGCACCACGCTGGCTCTTTTGCTGCCGTCGCTGCATCCGCACATGGCCGTGACCATGCCGGTGCACGTCATCCGGGGAACGGCCGACGGCCCTCGCCTTCTCGTCAGCGCGGCGGTCCACGGCGACGAAATCAACGGCATCGAGATCATCCGGAGAATCCTCAAACTGCCGATGCTCTCCCATCTGCACGGCACCCTCATCGCCGTTCCGGTGGTCAACGCCTACGGCCTCATCCACCATTCGCGGTATCTCGTCGACCGCTGCGATCTCAACCGGAGCTTTCCCGGCGCCGAGATCGGATCGCTTCCCTCCCGGCTCGCCTGGTCTTTCATCGAGGAGATCGTGAAAAAATGCACCCACGGCATCGACCTTCACACCGGCGGCGTCCATTATTCCAATCTGCCGCAGATCCGCGCAGCGCTGGGCTGCGAGGACATCCGGTCCATGGCAGAGGCCTTCGGAGCGCCGGTCATTTTAAATACCATGGTTCAGGAGGGCTCCCTCCGGGAGGCCGCGGCGGAACACGGCGTATCCACTCTGTTGTACGAGGCGGGCCAGGCGCTCCGTTTTGATGAACGATGTATCCGGACCGGCGTCGAAGGCATCGTCAATGTCATGCGGGAACTTGGCATGACCGGCAAACGGGGCCCCGTCCCATCTGCACCGGCATCCGCCACGGCGCGTTCGGGCAGCTGGCTGAGATCGCCCGCCGGCGGCCTGCTGCGCCTGCTGAAACCCCTTGGTGCGCGGGTCGACAGCGGCGATCTCCTAGGGTTGGTCGACAATCTCTTTGACGACCACATGTCCGAGATCCGCGCCCTGTTTACGGGAATCATCATCGGCCGGAAGGAAACCGCCATGGTCCGCGAGGGCGAGGCCGTCTTCCATCTCGCCGGTTTCGACGATCCCGAGCAAGCCGCCCGCAGGATCCAAAAACGGTATGGCAACAACACGAACCGCCCCCTCCGCTCCCGGAAGAACGAGCCGGTGATCGTTTGATTCGTCTGTTTGCCCATACAATCCCAGGCGGTGATAGGGGCGGATTTCAAACCCGTCCCTACGTCGCTTCAAACGCCTTTTCCCAGCACCCGCGAAAACGCGGACAAGGCGGCTGAAATGTCCCCGGCCGACACGTGATAATGGGTGACCGCCCGGAGCCGCCGGGGGGCGGCCGCGAGCACGACGATGCCTTCGGCCTTCAGTCGCCGGGCCAGCTCGGGGGCGTCCATGTCGGGCCGGGTGACGTCGATATAGACGATATTGGTCCTGACATCGGCGGGGTCGACGCCCACACCTTCCATTTCCGATAGCCCTTCGGCAAGCGTCCGGGCGTTGGCGTGATCCTCGGCCAGGCGGTCGACCATCTCGGTCAGGGCCACGATGCCCGCCGCCGCGATGACGCCCGCCTGCCGCATGCCGCCGCCCACCACCTTCCGGTTCCGGCGCGCCTCGGCGATAAAATCACGGCTGCCGCAGAGCACCGAGCCCACCGGCGCCGCAAGCCCCTTGCTCAGGCAGAACGAGACCGAATCCGCTCGCGCCGCCAGCTCCCGGACGTCGACCCCTATGGCTATGGACGCATTGAAAATTCTCGCGCCGTCGACGTGGATCTTCAACCGATGGGACGACGCCAGCCGGCCTACCGCCTCCATATACGCCGGGGTCAGGGGAGCGCCGCCGCACCGGTTGTGGGTGTTTTCGAGAAGGATCAGGCGGGTTCTCGGAAAATGGACATTGTCGGGCCGCACGGCCGCCGCCATATCCTCGATCGACATCGTTCCGTCCGGCCGGTTCGGCACCGTCCGGGGATGGATGCCGCCCAGGGCCGCCGCACCGCCCTGCTCGTAGTAAAACACATGGGACTGATCCCCGAGGATCGTCTCGCTGCCCCGGCCGCAGTGGGTCAGCTGGGCGACCAGGTTTCCCATGGTGCCGCTGGCCACGAAAAGCGCCGCCTCTTTTCCCATGCGCGCAGCCGCCATCTCTTCCAGGCGGTTGACCGTGGGATCTTCGCCGAATACATCGTCACCCACCGGCGCATCGGCCATCGCCCTGCGCATGGCGTCGGTCGGACGGGTCAGGGTATCGGACCTCAATTCGATGATTTGCATCCTGTTTCCTTTCTCGTGATATGGCGTAATTGACTTGTGAGCGTTGTACTTTCCCCCGGGGAAGAGGTCAAGCCGGCGTTGGGATTTCAGCCGCGGCATCATGGTGCAAGACCCTGAAGGCGACACGAAAAGAAAACGAAATATTGACACGGCGGCGGCTTTTTCCTATTATTTCATGCCGCCGATCGTTGAAATACGGCGATTTCTACCCATGGAGATTTCAGATGCACCCTTATCGGACGATCCGGTGGATGGCGCTCCTGCTCGCTTCCCTTCTCTATTCGGGGTGCGTTTCCACTGTTGCCGGTCGGTTCGCCGACAATTTGTCGGATGCCATTCTCAACAACAACGACCTGAAAACCGTGGAAACGGGCGGGCCGGCCTACCTCCTCATGATCGACGGGCTTCTCAGGGAGGATCCCGTCGACGCATCCCTTCTCCGCAAGGCCGCGGACCTCTACACCGCCTACGCCGGCTTCTACGTCACCGATCCGGAGCGCAAACAGAAACTGACCGGCAAGGCCCTGGATGATGCCTTTCGGGCTCTCTGTGCCTGGGACCGGAATGGATGCGGGCTTCGCAAGGCCGATTTCGATGCCTTCCGGAACACCGTGATGCAGATGGGCCAAAAGGACGTGCCCTACCTCTACACCCTGGGCGCGGCGTGGGCCGCGTGGATCGACGCCCGCCAGAAAGACTGGAACGCCGTGGCCGACATCTCCCGCGTGGAAACCGTCATGACCCGGGTGGCCGCGTTGAACGAAAGCTATCAGGACGGCGGCGCGCACCTCTATCTGGGCGTTCTGGCCACTCTTCTGCCGCCAGCCTTGGGCGGCAGACCGGACGTCGGCCGCCGGCATTTCGAGCGGGCCATCGCCCTGGGCCACGGCAAAAACCTGATGGCGAAAGTGATTTACGCCCGCCGGTATGCCCGGCTGATGTTCGACCGGGAGCTCCACGACCGGCTGTTGACCGCCGTCATCACGGCCGACCCCGACGTTGAAGGCTACACCCTCGTGAACACCCTGGCACAGAAGGATGCCAAGGCACTTTTAGACAGCGCCGACGACTATTTCTGACCGACGGACGTCGATAATTCATCATCATCCGACCAGAACGTCTGACCGGAACATCTGAACCGATGAGGAGATTTGCATGACATTTCATCGTGCCGCAATATCGATACTGATCGTTTGCGCCGCCATCGCCGGAGGCCCGGACGTGTCGCCGGTCCATGCCGCCAGTCTGAAGATCGCCACCCTCTCGCCCGACGGATCCTCCTGGATGGAACGGATGCGGGAAGGCGCGGCGGAGGTCGAACGGAACACCGGCGGCCGGGTCAAGATCAAGTATTATCCCGGCGGCGTCATGGGAAACGACACGGCGGTGCTCCAGAAGATGCGCATCGGCCAGCTGCAGGGGGGGACGCTCATGGCCGGCAGCCTGACGGACGTCTACCCGGACATCGAGATCTACAGCCTGCCCATGAAGTTCAGATCCCTTGACGAGATCGATGACGTCCGAAAAAAAATGGATCCGATCCTGACCGGCGCCCTGGATAAAGCGGGCCTGATCTCTTTCGGCATCGCCGAGGGGGGATTTGCCTATATCCTCTCCAAAAATCCGATCCGGAACTTAAGCGATCTGCGGCAGCGGAAGATGTGGATTCCCGACGACGATCCGAACATCCTGGCGGGGGTGAAGGCCTTCGATCTCAAGCCGATCCCGCTGTCGATCGCAGACGTCCTTGCCGGGCTGCAGACCGGGCTCATCGATACGGTCACCACCTCCCCGATCGGCGCGGTCGCGCTCCAGTGGCACACCCAGGTCAACTATCTTCTCGATGTCCCGTTCCTGTACATCTATGCGCTGCTGGTGGCGGACCAGAAAGCCTTTGGCAAGCTCCCGCCCGAAGACCAGCCCGTGGTCCGGGAGATTCTGACCCGCATGTTCGCCGATATCGACCGGCAGAACCGGAAGGATAATACCAAGGCCATGGCGGCCCTCAAAAACCAGGGCATCGCCTTCATCACCCCGACCCCAGCAGCACTGGCGGAGCTGCGTGAATATTCGAAGAAGGTGCCCCGGGAGCTGATCGCCTCCGGCCGATTCACCCCCGGAATCGTCCAGACCCTGGACGACGCTCTCGACGCCTACCGGAAGAAACAAGAGCGGTGATGAACGCAGGTATGCCGCGCCGCCGGCTGGAAAAACTCGTGAAGGCGCTCTACCGGTTCGAAGACGGCCTGCTGGTGGGCCTGCTCCTGGCCATGATCGTTCTGGCCGCCTTTCAGATCGCTGCGCGAAACCTGCTGGGGGTCAGCTTCGTGTGGGGGGATGTGATCGTCCGGATCATGGTGCTCTGGATCGGCCTGATCGGCGCCATGATCGCCGGCCGGAAGGGAGAGCATATCCGTATCGATCTTTTGGCCCGCCTGATCCCGGGACGGTTTCAGACCCTCGTCGATGCCGCGGTGCAATTGATCACCGCCGCCCTCTGTTTTGTCACGGCCGTCTATGCTTTCCGGTTCGTCCGTTCCGAGGCCGCGTTCGGCGGCATGGCCTTTGCCCGCGTTCCCGCATGGATCTGCGAATCGATCATTCCGGCGGCGTTTCTGGTGATCGCCCTTCGTTATCTTGCCCTCTCCGTGCAAAATTTCCGGGGGCAGGCGCCTCCCGGCAAACCTTGAATTCGGAATTGCCGTGCTGAGCTATATCGCCGTCGCCGGCCTTCTGCTGCTGGCACTCTTCGGCATGCCGCTTTTCGCCGTCATCCTCGCGGTGGCCATGGCCGGGTTCCTCTATCTGGAGGTCGACCTCTCGGTCGTCGCCATCGAACTCTACCGCATCGCCGGCACACCGGTGCTGGTCGCCCTTCCCCTTTTCACCTTTGCCGGATACCTGCTGGGGGAGAGCAACACCTCGAGCCGCCTCGTCCGGCTCACGCAGGCGTTCATCGGATGGATTCCGGGCGGACTCGCCATCGTCGCCTTCGTCGCCTGCGCGCTGTTCACGGCGTTCACGGGGGCTTCGGGCGTCACCATCGTGGCCCTGGGGGCACTGCTGCTGCCCGCTTTGTCGCAGACCGGCCACAGCGAAAAATTCAGCATGGGCCTCATCACCTCGTCGGGCAGCCTGGGCCTTCTTCTGCCCCCCTCCCTGCCGTTGATCCTCTACGGCATTGTCGCCCAGCAGCTCGATGTCGGCCGGGCGGTCTCGTTTGAAGACCTGTTTCTGGCGGGAATGCTGCCGGCCTTTCTGATGATCGTCCTGCTCTCGCTTTACAGCCTCTGGACCAACCGGAAGACCCCGCTGCCCGTTACCCGCTTTTCCGGCCGGGAGGCATGGCGCGCCTTCCGGGAGGCAATCTGGGAGATTCCCCTCCCCCTTTTCGTGCTGGGCGGGATCTATTCCGGGTATTTCGCCGTCTCCGAGGCCGCCGCCGTCACCGCCCTCTACGCCCTGGTTGTGGAGACCCTCGTCTACCGGGAAATCAGATTGGCGGCGCTTGCCGGCATCATGAAGGATGCCATGGTCATGGTCGGCGGCATCCTTCTGATTCTGGGCGTCTCGCTGGCCTTCACCAACTTCCTGATCGACGCGGAGGTCCCCGCCCGCCTCTTCGAGCTGATCGAGGCGCAGGTGACAAGCCCGGTGGTCTTTCTCGTGCTGCTCAACCTGCTCCTGCTGGTCCTGGGCATGCTCCTGGACATCTTTTCGGCCATCATCATCATGGTGCCGCTCATCCTGCCGGTGGCGGTGAGCTACGGCATCGACCCGGTTCACCTTGGCGTCATATTCCTCGCCAACATGCAGATCGGCTATTTCACCCCGCCGGTCGGCATGAACCTCTTCATCGCCAGCTACCGGTTCAAAAAGCCGGTGACGGAACTCTACCGGGCGGCCGTGCCGTTCATGCTCGTCCTGCTCGCGGCCGTACTGATCATCACCTATGTTCCGTGGCTGAGCCTCGTGTTCATCCGTCCTTAACCGCTTGCAAATGTTTCCGGAAGACCGATTCTCCCGGTGGATGACGACCCGCGCCCGCCTTAAAAAACCCTTGCCATTGAAATCCCTTTCGGTCTATGAATGTGACCGCATGGTCATTTTTCCAGCTCGGATGCACTGACCCTGCCGCCCGCGGCCGAAGGCCCGGGAAAAAAAGGAGACAGCATGAACATTTCGTTTCTGGATCCGGCGCTTTCGCCCATATGCGAAAAAGTCGACGCCGGCCGCCGCCTCGACCTCGCAGACGGCATGGCCCTCTACAACAGCCCCGATCTGATCGGGGTGGGACGGCTGGCCGACCGGGTCCGCCGAAGGCGCCACGGCCGCCGGGCCTACTATGTCTACAACCAGCACATCAACTACACCAATGTGTGCAAAAACCGCTGCCGGTTCTGCGCCTTTGCCCGCGACAAGGCCGAGCACGGAGCCTACACCTATTCCCTGGACGATGTGCGCGCACGTCTTACAGCGCGCATCGACGCGCCGATCCGAGAGGTGCATATCGTCGGCGGCGTCAACCCGGCGCTGCCGTTTGCCTATTATATCGATCTATTGAAAACCGTCCGGGAGATCCGCCCCGAGGCCGTCATCAAGGCGTTCACCGCCGTCGAGATCGACCATCTTGCCGACATCTCGGGCCTTGGCCTCGATGCAACCCTCGCGGCGCTCAAGGCGGCCGGCCTGGGGATGATCCCCGGCGGCGGCGCCGAGGTTCTGAACGACCGGGTATGGACGGCGCTTTTCCCCCGAAAGATCAACAGCGAACGCTGGCTCGCGGTCATGGCGGCCGTCCACCGGGCGGAGCTGACCGCAAACGCCACGATGCTCTACGGGCATATCGAAACCACGGAAGAGCGGGTTCGCCACTTCATCCGCCTGCGCGAGCTCCAGGACGACACCCGCGGGTTTTCCGCCTTCATCCCCCTGGCGTTTCATTCCGAGAACACCCAGCTGCAAGAGCTTCCCTCCACCACGGGATTCGACGACCTCAAAACCGTCGCCGTCGCCCGGCTCATGCTCGACAATTTCGATCACATCAAGGCCTACTGGGTCATGATCGGGGAAAAGCTGGCCCAGGTCGCCCTCTCGTTCGGCGCAGACGATCTGGACGGAACGATCGTGGAGGAGAAAATCACCCACATGGCCGGAGCGACCTCCCCCAAGGGGCTGGCCCGGGACGAGATGACGCGTATGATCACCGCCGCCGGATTCCTGCCGGTGGAGCGGGATTCGTTTTACCGGCCGGTCGGCGCGGCGGCACCTCTGACGGGTGATCCCGCATGACCGGCCTGGAGCATGCCCTGGAACAGGCCGATGCCAAACAGCGCCTCAGCGCAGACGACGCCATCGTTCTTCTGGAAGAGGCCGATCTTCTGACCCTGGGCCACATCGCCCACCGCATCCGGCTCGCGCGCCATCCGGCGCCGCAGGTCACCTTCGTGATCGACCGCAATATCAACTACACCAACATCTGCGCCTCCGGCTGCCGCTTCTGCGCCTTCTTCAGACCCCCGGGACACCCCGAGGGCTACGTGATTTCAAGGGAGGCGCTGCGGGAAAAAATACGGGAAACCATCGACCTGGGCGGCACCCAGATCCTCCTGCAGGGAGGCATGCACCCGGATCTCGGCATCGATTATTATACCGGCCTGCTCGGGTTCATCCACCGGGAGTTCGACATCCACGTCCACGGGTTCTCGCCGCCCGAGATCGCCTTCATCGCGGAAAAATCGGGCCTCTCCCTGCACGACACCCTGAGCAGGCTCATCGCCGCCGGCCTGGATTCCATCCCCGGCGGAGGGGCCGAGATCCTCGTCGACGACGTCCGGCGGCAGGTCTCTCCCCACAAATGTTCGGCGGGGCAGTGGCTGGCGGTGATGGAGACCGCCCACGGGCTGGGGCTTAAGACCACGGCGACGATGATGTTCGGCCATGCGGAGAGATCCCGCGACGTCATCCGGCATCTGGACGAAATCCGAAGCCTCCAGGACCGGACCGGCGGATTTACGGCCTTCATCCCCTGGACCTTCCAACCCGCCAACACGCAGATCCCGGTTACGCCGAAAACCGCAGCCGAATATCTGAAGGTGCTGGCCCTCTCGCGGCTCTATCTCGACAACGTCCCCAACATCCAGGCGTCGTGGGTCACCCAGGGCGCCAAGATCGCCCAGGTGGCCCTGGCCTTCGGCGCCAACGACCTTGGCAGCACCATGATCGAGGAGAACGTCGTGGCGGCGGCGGGGGTGTCGTTCCGGCTGCTCAAACCCGAGATGGTCCGCCTGATCCAGGCGGCCGGGTTCCAGGCGGTGCAGCGGGACTGCTTCTACAATCCCCTGAGGATCGAACCGTGATTTCGAAGATCCCGGATGCGGTGGAAAAAGCCGCCGTCCACCGGGCGGGATGGGTCGTGGCGGCCTCCGGCCGGGTGATCCGGGACGGATACGTCGCCGTGGCCGGTGGGAGAATCATCGATGTCGGCGGCGGATCGGCCTTCCCGGCCGAGCTTCCCGTCATCGATCACGGCCCCGGCGCGCTCGTTCCTTTGCTCGTCAACGCCCATACCCATTTAGAGCTTTCCGCCCTCGCCGGGGCCCTGCCCCTGCACCGGGGATTTCAGGAATGGGTCCGGAGGCTGATCGAACGGCGCGCGGCGTTAACCCCCGACGCTCTCGACGCCGGAACGGTAAACGGGATCGCAGCGCTCGCGGCCGGAGGATGCGGCGTGGTGGCCGACGTATCGACCCTGGGCGTCACCTGGGAGCCCCTGCGGCGCTCGGGTCTCGCGGGCGTCTGGTTCAGGGAATTTCTGGGAAATGCCGGCGGTGAACCCGACACGCCCATACCAGCCGCGGAAGGGCTGGTAAAAGCCTCCATCGCCGGGCACGCGCCCCACACGACCGATCCGGCACTGCTGCGGCGGCTGAAGGATGCCACCCGCCGCCGCGGGCTCCCCTTTTCGATCCACCTGGACGAATCCACCGACGAATCGGCGTTTCTCACCACGGGGAAAGGACCCTGGGCCGATTTTCTGACCGAACGGGGCATCGACTTCTCCGAATGGCCCCTTCCGGCGGCGGGGCCGGTGCAATATGCGGAACGCCTGGGAATCCTCGACGAACATACCCTCGCCGTCCACCTGATCCACGCCCGAGGGAAGGCGTTCGACATCCTGCGCGGGCGGGGCGTCCGTGTGTGCCTCTGTCCCCGGAGCAACCATAATCTCCACGGCAGCCTGCCGGATCTTCCCGGCATGCTTGCAGCGGGTCTGACGCCCTGCCTGGGAACCGACAGCCTGGCCGGCACCGCAACCCTTTCCATGTTCGACGAAATGTCATTTTGCGCCCGCAGTTACCCTGAGGTATCCGCCGGGACGATCTTCGCCATGGCGACTGAAAACGGGGCCGCGGCCCTCAAGCTGGCCGGCCGCTTCGGAAGCCTTGCGCCCGGAAAATCATCCGGCATGCTCTATCTGCCGGTGGCCGCCCCGCATCCCCGTATCCTTCTGGAGCGCATCGTCAATGACACCCAAACCCAGTAAACACCGCACCTGAAAAAGATATGCCCGAAAAATACACATCCGAATATACGCCGCCATATCACACCAGCCTTCCGCAGCCCACGGCGCCTGTCCGGGTCGGCCGGATCAGCTATATGAATGTCGCCCCGGTCTACTACGGCCTTGACAACGGACGCAGGCCCGGCTGGATGTCGATGACGAGCGCCCCGCCGGCCGCCCTGAACGCCATGCTGGCCGCGGGCCACCTCGATATCAGCCCGGTCTCGTCGGCCGCGGTCGCCCGCTGCCGGAACGACTGGCTCGTACTTCCCGACCTTTCCATCGCCTGCTTCGGACCGGTCATGAGCGTCCTTCTCGTCAGCCGTCATCCGTTTGAAGCGCTCGACGGCAGAAAAGTCATCCTGACGCGGGATTCGGCCACGGCGGCCGCGCTCACCCGATGCCTGCTGGCCGCCCGCGGCATTCATCCCCGCCTGGCCACCGGCCGCGTCCGCACGGCGGCCGACCTTCCCGAGGATACCGGCGCCGCCCTGGTCATCGGAGATGCCGCGCTCCGGGAAAAATGGTCCGCCCGCTTCCCGCATGTCTGGGACCTGGGCGAGTTGTGGCGGGACCGCACCGGCCTGCCGTTCGTCTTCGCCCTCTGGGCGGTCAGGAAATCCTTTGCCGAGGAGCATCCGGCGTGGGTGTCGGCGGTGCTCGACCGATTCGACCGGTCGAAACGCGAGGGAAGGAGGAACATCCGGCGGATTCTTCCCGAAGCGGCACAGCGCTTAGGGATCTCCATGGAGATGTGCCGGGAATATTACGACCGCCTCTATTACGACCTGGGGCCCGCCGACATCGAAGGACTTGCGGCCTTCTTCCGGACGCTCCATGAAGAAAAGATCATCGCCCGTCCGGTCCGCCTCTCGTTTTTCCGGAACGCCGACGGCGCCTGCGCCGGCAGCCACGCCGCCTGAAGCCGCGGGATCCTACCGGGTCAGGGCGCTGTAAATCCTGAGCAGCTTGTCCGGAAGCTCCCGGACATCCGAGATGACGTTGTGGTGGAAGCTGCCGTAGAGCTCGTCGAGGCTTGCGTCACCGACGATGTTGACGGTGATGGCCCGGGCGTGGATGCTTTTGCTCCGCGCCTCGGCGATCGCTTTGCGGGTGTCGGCGATGGCGTATTCCCGTTTATAGCCCGTATCGTTCGGAAAACCGTCCCCTAATATGACCAGAAGCCGGACCCGGGCCGCCGCCGTATCGAGCTCGGCCGCGGCATGGCGGATGGCCGCGCCCATCCGGGTGCTGCGCTGGGGACGCATGGCGCCGATCCGGCGCCGGACCCCGTCGTCGACCGGGCGGTCGAAATCCTTGATCCGGTAGTAATCGGCCCCCAGTCGTCCCGTCCCGGAGAATCCCGCCACGGCAAAATTATCCCCCACCACCTGCAACGCTTCCGCAAAGAGCACGATGGCCTCTTTTTCCAGGTCGAGCACTGTTGCCTCCGATGCAAATACCCGGTTCGACGTGGAGTGGGACATGTCGACGAGGAGGAGCACCGCCACGTCGCGCTGGTGTTTGACGCGTTTCGTGTAGAGGCGGTCCGACGGCATGATGCCCGCCCGCCGGTCGACGGCGAAATCGATGAGGGCCCGGTAATCGAAATCGTCCCCGTCGGTCCAGCGGCGCAGCAGGGTGAGCGCCTCGGGCCTCAGCAGCTCGAAGGCCTTGCGGATGGTTTTGACCAGGCCGTACCGGCGCCGGAGGGCGTTCTCGTAAAAATCCCCGGCTGCGTCCCCAAGAGACCGCTCCGACAGCCGGACGTGGTCGGGCAGGTAATCGCCGAGCTGATGATCCCATTCCCGGTACCAGTATACCGGATCGGCGTCGTCTTCAGCCGTCCGATCGTCCGCCGCCTGTTCGCCCAGCACCTCCGCCAGAACCTCGGCCGCTGCGCCACTGTCGTCATCGGACCTGCCGGATGCGGCGGCATCGTCCCCGGTTTCAGAAGGAGAAACGACAAGACTCTCCAGATCCTCCCGGGAGAGCGTTCCCTGCTGCAGAATCAGGCGCTTTCGCACGTCCTGCCGGTAGACCTTGACCCCTTTCGCCTTCAGGAGAGACTGGATGCGCCGGGCCGCCTCATCCGCCCCAAGATATGTCGAAAAATGGAGATCGGGCCGAAACCGCCGGCCAAACGGCGGTGCGAGCGGCGTGACGGGAAGATCGGCGCCGATGCCGCAGACGACGTCCGGATATGCCTCGAATATCAGCTTCCCGACGGCGTTGACATCGCTGTCCGGCGCGATCTGTGATTCAAACCGGCGTTCTATCCGTGCAAGCGCGCCGCCAAACCCCGGCAGGCGGGCTTCCAGGAGCTCTCCCATGGCGATCCGCCGATAGAGCCATATCAGGATGTCCCGCCCCCGTTCTTCCGGCGCCACCTGGTTCGCCGCACCGACCAGGAAGGGAAAGGCCCCGCGCACCACCCCCGGGTAGACGCTCTTGAGGATGACCCTCAGCCGCCCCTGCTCGAATATGGTGAAGAGATCCCCGGCCAGACCCGGATCCGGGAATGTCCGGAAGAACCGTTCAAGGTCCGACCGGCGGGGTTCATCTGCATCGGGGGCCGGCAAGCCCAGCGCCTCCATGGTCCTTTCCAGGTCGAAATCGAAGGTGCCGAACTCGTAGCAGGCCGATTCAAGGCGCACCAGGCACTTGTACATCTCCCGGTTTTCCTGCCGTTCGGGAAACATGCCGATTTCATCGGCAAGATAGATCCGCCGGCCGTCCGAAAGCACGAAGGGCGGCGCTGAAAGACCGGCAAGAGCACTGCCGCCGATCGCCGAGAGCGGCCTGACGGAGATCCCCATGCCGGTGCGGGCCGCCAGATATTGGTTCAGATACCCCCGCATCTCGGACAGGGATACGGAAACGCGCAGATCGTTATAGGCATCGGCGCCCTGCTTCGAAGCGAGAGACAAAAAACCGAGGCCTTCGTCTTCACTGCGCTCCCAGGCCGCCAGCCCGGCGGTCACAAACCGCCGCAGGCCGTCTTCGGAAAGCCGGTATAGGTTTTCACCCAGCGCGGTCATGAACGGATGGACGAGACGCACATCCTCCCTGGCCGCCCTGCGAAGCTGAGAAATCTGCCGGTTCCGCTTCGACGCCGGAAGGCCGGCCAGGGTTTCGGGCACGGCCCGGGCCATGGCGAGGCATTCCTTATAGGGCAGGTCCCCGGAAAAGAGTTCGATCAGCAGGCCCAGAAAACCTTCTGCGGTGGCATGGGATCCGGATTCCAGAAGGAGAGAGAGGTAATCGAAGGGCTTCTTGAGGGTGTACTCGCCCTTCTTCCGCATGACCTCGACGACGTCTGCAAAGCGGCGGACGAGCGCGTCGTCGCCGTATCGCAGCACCGGGACCCAGTAACGGGCGAGCATTCGGGCGAGATTGAGCCCTTTTTCTCCAGCCTGGCGGATCGTGTCCCGGTAGGTTTCGATCCGCTCCAGGGAAACTTCGCCCAGGAGATGCGCGAATCCTTCGGCAGTCAGATATCCCAGTTCAATGTCCTTCAGCAGTGCCCAGAGGGTCTCTTCCTCCAGCATGGCGACAAGATCGGGCGGGATAGGGACGTTTTTCTCCGAGAGGAGGCATGAAATCCTGTTGCTCAATTCGGGATCGATGATCTCGAGGCGATCGAGGCGGATGGCCTCGCGCTGGAGACTGCCGGCGTCGTGTTTATGATCAGAAGATGTCATCGATCAGGTCGTCCAGAATTTCCTGGAGGCGCCGATCGTCCGTCAGCGGGAGGCAGATCGCCGACCGGCAGGCCTCCCGGACGGGCACCTGCCGCCGGATCAGCTGGGCGGCATAGATGAGCAGGCGCGTGCCGGCGCCTTCGGTCAGCCCGTGCTCCCGGACGTTCCGGATCTTTCCGGCAAGGGTGACGAGCTTTGCGGCGGTATCCGGATCGACCCCGCCTTCACCGGCGACAATGACGGCCTCCTTGTCGGGCGCGGGATAATCGAAGGTCATGGAAACGAACCGCTGGCGGGTGCTCTGCTTCAGGTCTTTCAGAACCGACTGGTACCCCGGGTTGTAGGAGATGACCAGAACGAAATCGGGATGCGCGACCAACACCTCGCCTTTTTTGTCGATGGCCAGGGTCCGGCGATTGTCGGTAAGGGGATGGATGACCACGGTGGTGTCTTTCCGGGCCTCGACGATCTCGTCGAGGTAGCAGATCGCCCCCATCCGGACGGCCCGGGTCAGGGGACCGTCCTCCCATACGGTCTCGTCGTGCTTCAGGAGGTATCGCCCGATAAGATCGGAGGCAAAGAGATCCTCGTGGCAGGCGACGGTCACCAGCGGCC
>AMWB02001126.1_pt4 | contig 15377 bp, 9 predicted proteins | sample 200311 | NCBI WGS metagenome assembly AMWB02 (sample SAMN02737377, study PRJNA173069) | bioreactor metagenome | biome: anode biofilm in microbial fuel cells | place: USA: California | collected 2010-12-16 | reverse complement strand
GCGGCCGCCCGGCCGCGCCGCCATTTGTTGCGGGGGCCGTCCACAATCGCCTGGCTGGCGGTGTAGGCGTGGATGGTCGTCATGACGGCTTTTTTGACGCCGAAATGGCGCCGCATCACCTCGACCACGGGCGTGATGCAATTGGTCGTGCAGCTCGCGCACGAGATCATTTTCGCGGATCCGTCGGGGGCGTTGACGCCGTGCACGATCATTTCGACGTCTCCGCCCTTGGCCGGCGCCGACAGAACGACATATCGGGCGCCGGCGTCTATATGCTTCTGGAGTCCCTCTTTTTTCCGGAAGACGCCCGTGCACTCGAATACCGCGTCGATGCCCAGATCCCTCCACGGCAGACGCGACGGGTCTTTTTCGTTGAAGACCGGAATCTTTGTGCCGCCTATGGTCAGCGCATTGTCCCCGGCAGCGATATCGTCATGTTTGCAACGGCCGTATACGGAATCGTATTTCAGCAGATAGGCCAGGTTTTGGGCGGCCGTCAGGTCATTGACCGCGGCCAGCTCGAGCTGCGGCGTGTCCTGAAGAATCTTGAACACCGCGCGTCCGATGCGCCCCAATCCGTTTATGGCTACTTTCGGCATATTCCCTCCTTCGTGATGTTTTCAGGGTTGACGAAAAGACGGTCCTACGGACATGGCTTGTCCGGAGGAGTCGTCGGGCCGCCGGATCCATGCCGCCGCGTCCGCGACGATGGGTTCAGCGGAAATTCGATGGCATCGCGCCCGTCCATGGTGATCACCACATCCCTGCATCCCACCCGGATCGGAACCTCAAGCGCCCGTAGCGCCCTGACCTTCAGCAGGTCGCGCATCACCTCGATCCGTAGAAAATATCCGCGGTAGCGCACCTGGATGCACAAGCGCTCCATTCCTTGCGGCAGGCTGGGATTGAGCCAAAGAACGTCGTTCCGGGTCACGATGCCGGTATAGCAACGCTGGACCTGATCCACGGTTCCGGCCATGGCGCCCAAATGGATGCCTTCCGGCGTCGTGCCGCCCTGGATATCCGTGACGTCGCTGAAGAGCGCTTCATGGAAGAGTTCCCATGACCGCTTCCGGTCCCGGCGCGCCAGAACCCATGAATGGACCACACGGCTCAGGGTCGAGCCGTGAGCGGTGCGGCGGATATAGTAATCGATATTTTTCGGGATGGTATCATGATCGAAGGGATATCCCAAGGTTTCAAAAATTTCTTTCAATTCCTCTGCGGAAAAGAGGTAAAACAGCATCAGGACATCGGCCTGTTTGGACAGGCGGTAGCGGTTGGGGGAGTCGCCCTCGGATTCCAGGATCCGGTCGAGGCGCTGGATATCGCCGTATTTTTTCCGGTAAGCCTCCCAGCCGAATTCCTCCAGGTCTTCGTAGCCGTCAAACTGGCTGATGATGCCGTTGCCGTGAAACGGAATCCGCATCCGGTGAATGATATCCCGCCACCGGACAAGCTCTTCGTCTCCCAGATCCAGTTTTTCCCGTATCCGGCCGACGGCGTCTTCCGGCATCACCTTCAATACCTCCAGGCCGCGCGCGATGACCCACACCGCCATGACGTTGGTGTAGGCGTTGTCGTCGAGGCCGGGGGAATCGGCGTCCGGATATCCTTCATGGTATTCATCGGGGCCCATCACCCCGCGGATGACATAGCGGCCGTGACGGTCGCTGAAGGCGGCGATGCTGCTCCAGAATCGGGCGATCTCCAGAATCAGCTCGGCCCCGTAAAATGAGAGAAATTCCGTATCCCGCGTGACCTGATAATACTGGTACACGTTATAGGCGATCGCGGCGCTCACATGCCGCTGCAGACGGCTGTTGTCCGGTATCCAGCGCCCGGAGCGCGGATTGAGGTGGAGGCGCTGGCTTTCCTCGCGCCCGTCGCTTCCGCTCTGCCAGGGGAACATGGCGCCCCGGAAGCCGGCTGCGCGCGCCGCCCTGCGCGCTGCATCCAGCCGCCGGTAACGGTACATGAGCACCCGCCGCGTGATCTCGGGCAGACGCCAGTTCAGGAGCGGGAAGATGAAGATCTCGTCCCAGAGGATGTGTCCCCGATAAGCCTCGCCGTGCCAGCCCCGCGGGGGAACGCCGACGTCCAGATCGAGGCGCATGTTGTTGACGGATATCGTCTGCAGCAGATGAAAAATATGCAGGTGCAGGACTTCAAGGATGGTTTCTTTCCGGGCGCCGTCTTTGCATTCCAGGTTCATATCGAAGCTTTGCCAGAGATGTTTCCAGACCATTGTATGGGCGGCGAGCAGGTCTTCGAAGCCCTCGGCATGTCTCGCCGCCTCGCGCGCCTGCAATCCGGCTTCCGATATGGCCGGATCCCGGGAGGTGAAGAGTGCCAGCACCTTTTCGACCGCCACCGGGGCTTCTTGTTGGGCCTCCACGGTAAACATCTGGGCGATATACCCTTTTTCCACGAGGGTGCGACGCTCCGGAGCGGCATCGGCCGCGCCGCCGCAAATTCGGGTTCGTGCCGCCAAGGCGACCTCCAGGCGGGACTGAAGGGTCCGGACCGACAGGCTGATGCCGTCTTCCCCGAAAGGTGCCGATGCCAGTGGCTCCAGGTGCCGGCTGTTCAGCTTGCGATATCGCGCTACGCCGTCGTTGATGACTTTCCCGTCGATGGCGGATCGGAATTCTATCGGACCGGACCAGTTTTCGGCCGTCACCGTCAATTTCTGGGCTGCCAGATGGGGTTGCCCCATGTGGACCAGGCGACGGAAAACCGCCCGGGTGCGACGGCCGCGGCGGTCTTCGAAACGAATCTCACGGCGCAATACGCCGTGTTCAAGATCGAGCTTCTGGCGATAGTTCAAGAGGGTGACATCACGGACATCGAACCAGGGATCGTCTTCGATCCGAAACGAAAGCGGCAGTCCGTTGGGCATGTTGACCAGATCCTCGTTTTCAAGTATCCGGCCGTTGATCTCCGTTTTCAGGCGGTTGTAGCCGCCCGCCAGATAGGTGCCGGGGTAATGAATCTCGTCCGCCGCGGCCTCGTCCGCCGCTCCGCGAATGCAGAAGTAGCCGTTTCCCAGCGTACACAAGGCTTCACGCAGCTTTTCGTTTTCCGGGTCGAATGTCGCATACACGAATGACCATTTGCCCATCGATGACCTTCCCTTCACGCGCCGCCGCCTAAGGACCTGAAACAAGATAAACTTAACAATCCCGCTTGTCTTTTGACCCGTCTTCCGCGTTGCGTCAAAGGCCACATACATAAAGTATGCGACCGTTGACGCGCCTTGAAGACGACCCAACATCCGGCGCCATCTTTGTCCACTTTATGTCGTTTCGGGTCCTAAAGCCGCTGCGAGCTTTTCCAGAAACAGCCGAACCTCCGCCGGATCGGCAAGGCCGTAACCGGCATAGGTCGGACGATCCTCGCCCTCGGACACGACGAGGCCTGCGCCCCATCCGTAGATGGCGCGGAAGGCGTCTTCATCGGTCACATCGTCTCCGATGTAGACGGGTCGTACGGTTTCGGGATCGTGCTCCAGCCGCTCCATGATCCAGAGCACCGCCCGGCCCTTGTCCCACGGCACGTCGGGCCGCAGCTCGAACACTTTTTTGCCGCTTTCCTTGCGAAGCCCCTCCTGTTGCTTCAAGACATCGTCAACGATCCTTTCGACCGCCGCGGCGTCTTCGGGGGACGTGCGGCGGTAGTGGACGGAAATGGAAAATTTTTTTCGTTCAACCTGGGTGCCGGCGATGTCCGTCAGGCGGGTTCGGAGCGTCTTTTCCGCCGCCTCGAGCGCGGGCAGGGCGTCTACGCCGAGGTCATTTTGAATGGGCGTTAGGCCCGGCCCCTCGATTTCGAACCCGTGGCTTCCGGCATAATAAAGATTGGGAAGAGAGACGCGCCGACGCACGTCGTCCAAGCCGCGCCCGCTCACGACGGCCACGGTGCAGCGTCGCGCCGCCGCCCTTACGGCCTTGCGCGTCGCAGAGGACAACTCGGCGTCTTCGGGCCGGTTCACAATGGGCGTCAGCGTTCCGTCATAATCCAGAAACAGGAGGATCTTTTTGTTCTCATCCCGCCGGATGATCTCGTCGATTCTGTTGAGGGCGGAACGCAGGCCCTGGGTGCTGCGCCGCCGTGGCGAAATGTCGAAATCGATTTCCGAAAGATCTTTCACCACCCGGTCCGCACCGTGTTCGGCCAACTCACGGTTCCGGCGGGTACGGTCGGTTTCCTGATCGTCTTCCGGGCGACTTTCCAGATCAACGTCCCGATTGACACCAATGACGCAACCGAATCCCCCGCGCCGCCCGGCTTCAACGCCGGAGACGGCGTCTTCGATCACGACCGCCCGCTTCGGCCGGACTTTCAACGCTTCCGCCGCCTTCAGGAACGTGTCCGGCGCCGGTTTTCCCGCCAGGCCCAGTTCCTCGGACACGACGCCGTCCACGCGCGTGTCGAAAAGGTCAAGGATCTCTGCCGCCGCCAGCACCTGTTTGCAGTTTTTGCTGGACGACACCACGGCGGTCTTGATCTTCCGCGATTTCAATTTATGAAGGAGTTTCAGCGCGGCCGGGTATGCCTCGACCTGGCCCTCTTGAATAAATTTCTGAAAAATCTGATTTTTGCGATTTCCCAAACCGCATATGGTTTCGCGCTCCGGTGGATCGTCCGGTGAGCCCGCTTCCATGTCGATACCCCGGGATTGCAGAAAGCTTCTTACGCCGTCGTAACGCGGTTTGCCGTCCACATATCGCAGATAGTCCGCCCGCTCGAAAGGACCGAGCGCCTCGGGCCGGTCTCCCTGGCGCTCTGCGAGTGTATTCAGGTAGGTGTCGAACATCTGTTTCCAGGCACGGTAATGGATCTTGGCGGTATCGGTGATCACGCCGTCGAGGTCGAAAATGACGGCTTCCACCCATTGGCCGATACACCGTTGGGGTTGAGGTTTCTTTGTCTCACGCATGGGAAGGATCCTTTTTAATGTTGCCGCGCCGCGCGGATGCCGGCGACGGTGAAAACGCTCGCCGGTGATGGCAGAGATCGACGCAAAAACGCAGGCGCATATCAATGACTCTCTGGCAAGACTTAGCGCCGAATACCCGTCCGGGCAATCGGGTCATACCCTTATTCAGCGGCCGTTCGTCAGGTATCTGACGGCGTTCGACAGCGGAACGCCGGTACGGTGGGGGTCATGCCGAAGAGGCAGAGGCACCTTGGCTCCCGGCGGTTTTTCGCTGATGTACGTTATATGCGTGCTGAAAATACAGGATTCAGCCGATAGAAGACGGCGAAGGCCGCCATTAGTATTCAGACTGTTTCGATATGACACATCACCTGAGGATGGTTCCATGACGATGGTTCCAGACATCGTTTTACGCAGACAGCATCATCTCAACCCGCAACATGAAAAAAGGAGAAAAAAACATGAGCCGAATCGCCGTCATCATTACAGACATGTTTGAAGATTCAGAGTACACCGAACCGGCCGAGGCGTTTGAGAAGGCCGGCCACAAGCTGATCCATGTCGGAATCGAAGCGGGAAAAACGGTCCACGGCAAGAAAGACAATACGCCGGTAGCGATCGACAAAGCGGTGAAAGACGTTGCCGTGGATGATTTTGACGCGCTTCTCATCCCCGGGGGGTATTCGCCCGATAAATTGCGGGTGGACAAAACGGCCGTTAGTTTCACGAGAGATTTCGTCAACAGCGGCAAACCGGTGTTTGCCATCTGTCATGCCCCGCAGCTCCTGATTACGGCAGACGTGATCCGCGGACGCAAAATCACCGGCTACGCCTCGGTCGTTCAGGATATCAAGAACGCCGGCGCCGAGTACCTCGACAAGGAGGTCGTGGAAGACGGCACGCTCGTTTCGAGCCGTGATCCCGGCGATCTTCCGGCGTTTATTCAGGCGTCGCTGCGTCAGCTCGATTATGCGGGGAAGGTCGTCTGAGGTCCGGTCTCGTCGGCTTGATCTCGGCTATCCGATGAATTGAAATTTTCTGACGGCCGCAGAAGCCGACGTGCCGGTGATGAGCGGCCGCTGCAGCATCTTTTCGTACAAGGCGATATACCGGCTTGCGGTGACCCCGTGATTGAACCGCGCCGCGCTCTCGATCATGATGCGGGAGACGATTTTTTCCCGGGATGACGGCGGCAGGTCGTAGAAGCGCATCGCCTCTTCGATCGCCCACATGAGCCCCGGGGCATCGAATATCTCGAAGAGAAAACCATTGCCGGTGTCGCCGGCGGCATCCAGGTGCGTCACGGTGTCCTGGATGCCGCCCGTCTTATGGGCCACGGGAAGGGCCCCGTAGATCGGGCCGATCATCTGGGGCAACCCGCACGGTTCATACCTGGACGGCATGAGAACAAAATCGGACGCCCCGTAGGCCAGGCGGGCCAGGGATTCATCGAAATCGCATACCGCGACGCGGTCGTGGAAGCCATGGAAATTGACGATGTCGCGGAAATGACCCTGGGATTCGCCATCCGCCACAAAAACGACCTGAAGGTGCTTTTCCCAAAAGCGCGACACCACCTCGTAGAGAATGTCCGCCAGGAGCTGGCAGCCTTTCTGGATCGGATCGAACCGCGACGGCCACAAAAAGAGCGGAGCGTCTTCATCCTCCATCAAGGCCAGTCTCCGCTGAAGCGCGCGCTTGTTGATTCTTTTGGCGGACGCATGGCTTCCCGCGCCGTAGTGCCGGACCAGATGCTTGTCGGACCGGGGATCGAACGATGGATCCGGCGCGTTCAAAATGCCCACGGCACACTCGGCGGCCAGCTTGTTGGCAAGCTCCTGCTGGATGTATCCGGGCACAAAGGCATGCCGGCCGCGGGCGACCTCCAGTAAAAAGGTCGGGCTGACGGTGTTGACGAAGTGGGCGCCGAAGATGCCGCTGGTCAGAAAGTCGACCGGGTTGGTTCTTCGGTTCTCCTCATAGGCGCCCGGCATCCGCTCGAAATAGAGATGCTGCCAGAATTCGGCGGTGTCGATACCCCGGTCCTCGATATCGGCAAGCAGGCATTTAATGGTATGGATGTTATGAACCGTGAACAGACACGGGATGCCCATGCGCCGGGCCGCCGCGGGGATGAGCCCCGTGGTCCAGTCGTTGCAGTGAATCAGGTCCGGTTGCACCCGTGGGATGATGTTGTTGATGACCTCCCGCTGAAAGGCCAGCGTCACCTTGAGCTTTTCGCGGTTTCCCGCGCTGTAGACCCCGTTGAGATAATAAAAGGCTCTGTCGGCCGCCAGATGGACGCGTTCACCGGCCATCCGGTTCCGGATCGACCGCAGGTTGCGGCGCAGGGACCTGGGCAGTCGCGTATTGAAAAGTGAGCGGTAATCCGGAATGGCGACATGAATATCGGCCCCCTGCTCGAACAGTGCCTTGATCAGGGCGGCCGAGACATCGGCAAGCCCTCCCGCCCGGGCGCTCAACGCCGCGGTGTCGCTTCCCATCTCCTCGGGAAAATAGGAAATCTCCGGCGTCACCAGAAGTATCCGTGGATTTTGGTTCACAGAATTCACCGTCGTATGAAAGTCATCAGGGCGCGGGGCCGCTTTGTTGCGCCCTTTGTTTAATATGGCGGTTATCTTCATATCCGTATATACCCTGCATCCTGTATCTGCCGATCACTGCCGGCCGTATGTTTCGGTCACATCCTTCAGCCGGTGGGCCGTCGCCGCATCCAGCGCTCCTTTTTCAAAACGCCACAACCAGTTGCCCCGGGCCCTTCCCGGCAGGTTCATGCGCGCTTCGGAGTCCAGACCCAGCACGTCCTGAAGCGGCACGATCACCGTTTCGGCGGGAGACATCATCGCCAGGCGGATGATGGCCCAGTGAAGCCGGTCGGCCGGCACCTCCCGTCCGAGGTAGCGAAACAGGTTTTTTTTCATGCCGGCGTCGGCCTCCTCGCCGAACCAGCCGCGGATGGTGTTGTTGTCGTGGGTGCCGGTATAGACGACACAGTTCGGTTCATGGCGGTGCGGCAGAAATGCGCCGTGGGGGAAGTCGTCGCCAAAGGCGAACAGCAGCACCCGCATGCCGGGAAATCCGTAATGCCGGATGATCTCCCGGACATCCGCCGTGATCGTCCCCAGGTCTTCCGCGATGACCGGCAGCCGGCCGAGGCACTTGATGAGGTGATCGAAGAAATCCTCCGCCGGCACCGACACCCATTCGCCGTCGACAGCGGTTTTCGCACCGGCCGGCACTTCCCAGCAGGCGACCAGACCGCGAAAGTGGTCGATCCGGGTAATGTCGTACAAGGAGATATGGTGCCGCATCCGGTCGACCCACCAGCCGTAGCCATTTTCTTTCAGCGCTTCCCAGTCGTAGACGGGATGACCCCAGAGCTGGCCGGTCTCGCTGAAATAGTCCGGCGGCACCCCCGAGACGACGGTCGGTCGGCCGGCCTCGGCCAGTTTGAAGCACCCGGGGTGCACCCACACATCCGCGCTGTCCAGGGGCACATAAATGGGCATGTCGCCGATGAGCCGGATCTGCCGAAGGTTGCAGTCGTGCTTGAGGGCAAACCACTGCCGGAAGAAGAGGTACTGGAGAATCTTTTCCGACTGTATCCGGTCTTTGAATGTCTTTTGGGCCGTCTCTATAGCCGACGGATCGCGGTCGCGCAGGGCGGCGGGCCACTCATACCACGGATGCGGATGATAATGGCTGCGGAGCGCGGTGTACAGAGCGTAATCATCGAGCCACGGCGTGCTGCCGCACCAGCGGTTGAAATCGCTTCTGTCCCCTTCGGTGCCGAAACGGTCGCATGCCTGCCGGAGCAGCGGCATCTTCGTCTCTTCAACCCGGCTGAAATCGATCGTTTTTTGGTCTTCCGCCGCACCGGGCGCCGGCGGTGTCTTCGGCAGCAATCCCTGCTCGGCCAGCGCCTCCGGACTGATCAGGAGCGGATTGCCTGCAAATGCCGACGGGCTGTGATACGGGGAATGTCCGTCGAAGCCGCGGGTCGGGTTCATGGGAAGCACCTGCCAGAACCGCTGTCCGGTCTTCATCAGAAAATCACTGAAGCGGCGGGCGGAAGGCCCCAGATCTCCGATGCCGTAAGGGGAGGGAAGGCTCGTGGGATGCAGCAATATGCCGCTCGATCGTATGCTCATGACGCTTCCTCCCCGATCAGAAGGCCCAGCGGAAAATACTGCATGACGTCGCCCGCCGCAATTTTCGCATCCCCTTCAATCCATTGCCCCGTCAAGACATGCCGCCACGACCGCGGGGCCGTTGCCGGCAGCAGCACGGCCGTATCGAACCATACGTCCCGCCCAAGCGGGTTCCGGCCCTCCGTCACCAGGCCGGTGAGAAAGCGCGGCACCGCGACGACGCACCAATGCCTGCCGGATGTCCGGGCAAAGGCGATGATCTTGCGGCGAAAACGGCCGCCGGTCTCCAGGGGCAGATATCCCCCGGTCTCGAACAGGTCTTTGAATTCACGTCGCAGGTCGAGCGCCCTTGCCGTCACGAAGATTTTCAGGCGCCCGGCATCCAGGCGGCCGGACATGAGCTCCGTTGCATGCGCCATGGGATCGGACGCCGTCGCCGTGGCTTTCAACAGCCGTTGACGTTCGTCATATGCCACCGGGCTGCGGTTGTCGGGGTCGACCAGGGTGAACTGAGGCAACTCCGTTCCCTGATAGAAATCGGGAACGCCGGGAACCGTCATTTTGACGAGAGACTGGGAGAGGGAATTATAGATGCCGAATGCGGCGATTTTTTTACAGAAGAGCGCAAGCGAACTCAGAAATTCATTCTCCGGAGAGGCCCTTAAAATCTTATCCACAAAACCGGTGACGGCGGATTCGTACGGCGCTTGGGGTGCGATCCAGCTCGTATGCTCGCCTGCTTCCCGGACGGCCTTGATCATGTATGCCTTGATCCGGCCGACGAACGCTTCCGTTGCGACGCCGTCTTCGGGCCATGCGCCGACGAGCGTCTGGTAGAGCAGATACTCCGTGTTTCTTTCCGGCGCCGTGTCGCCGCCGTAGGTTTTGGAGCGGTGGTCGCGGTTGGACGCGTGCCATGCTTCGAGCCGGGATTCCCATTCCGTCGGAATTTCGGAGAGCACATCGAGTCTGGCCCGGACGTCCTCGCCCCGCTTGGAGTCATGGGTGGCGGTGCCGTTCATGGCATGCGGCCAGTGAAGGGCCCTGCGCGCCACGGCGTCGTGGAACGCCGCCGTGCTGCATCCGAAGCGGCCGGGTTCGCTGCCGACCTCGTTCAGCGAGACGAGCCGGTGGTACCGGTAAAACGCGGTATCCTCGAACCCTTTTGCCATCAGTGCCGATGAGAGCTGCTGAAATGACCGTACCGCCCTGATGCACTGCCGCCGGCCGTCCTCGGCCGCCGGGGCGACGGACCGGCCGCATTCCAGCAGCAGGCCGCGAATCAGGCCAAACGCTTTTTCCAGATCGGGCCGGCTGCGGGCGGCCCGGCCAAGCGCCGTATCGACCACGGCCCGGTCGGCGGGCCGGATCTCTTCCCCTTCGATATACGTCCGATATACCGGAAAGCGGGCCAGGACCTCAAAGAGGGCTTCCTTCAGGGTATCCGAGGCCGGCTCACCGGCGTCTTTGCCGTCTTTCGACTGGTCTGCGGGGATCTTTTCGATCCGGCGAACCAGATTATCGAGTTCCCCCGCCATGCGCGTGAGCAGGATCTCTTTTTTGGCCGCCGTCACCACCGCTTCGAACGACCTGTTCTGCCCGGTGAAATGGGTGTACACGCTGGTGAACCGTTCTTCATTGTCCCGGCACACGAAGACCGCGTTGAGCCAGTGGGAAAAATCGTAGCCGGTGGTTCCCGCGACGGGCCAGTCGGACGGCAGCGGCTCTTCAGGGGCTAAAATCTTTTCCACGACGATATAGGCGCCGTCCGTGAGGCGCTCCCGCAGCCTTTGGAGATATCCGGCGGGATCGGCCAGGCCGTCGACGTGGTCGATGCGGACGCCCGATACGATATTTTCCGCCGCCAGTTCGAAGAGCCGCCGGTGCGTCTCTTCGAACACCGCAAGGTCCTCCTGCCGCAAGGCGATCAGCTCGTTGATGTCGAAAAAGCGGCGGTAATTGATGATCTTGTTCGCGTCTTTCCAGCAGCAGAGCCGGAAGTGCTGTCTGGAAAGGAGCGCGTCCAGGCGTTGCCTGCGCTCGGCCTCGTCAAGGCCGTCCGGCAGCTCCGGGCGGCTCTCTGCGCTGAGCGGAAATTTCAGATCGCCGTAGGCCGCGGCAAAGCCATCTTCATCACGAACGATCCGAATATCGCCGTTTTCGAGGCATTCTTCGTATGATTGCCCTAAAAAAGGGGCCATGACCTTGCCCCGCAGTTTGTCGGAAGGATGATTCCAGTCGATGTCGAAAAAATCGCCAAACCGCGAGGAGGACCCGTTTTTGAGGATATCGGCCAGCATACGGTTGGCGGCCGTGAACGCCATGTGGTTGGGGACGATATCCTGGATCCATCCCATCTTGTATTCCCGCAGCCGGTCGATCAGGCGCTGCCAGTCCTCCTTGGATCCCAGTTCGGGATTGAGGGTATTGGGGTCCACACAGTCGTAACCGTGTCCGCTTCCCTTGCGGGGGCGGAATATCGGGGACGCGTAGATGTGGGAGATGCCCAGGGCCGACAGATAGGGAACGATGTCGGCGGCCTCGGCGAAGCCGAAACCCGGCTGGAATTGCAGCCGGTAGGTAGCGGTTGGGATCTGCATCTTATTCCATCCTGATCTTGAGAATGTCGGCCAAACGGGTGAACATCGTTGTCCACTGCCGCGCATTGTCGTCGCCGGCCGCGGCTTTTTTGTGAAAATCCGGATAGACGGTTTGTTTCAGCTCATAATGAACGTTCTGGATCTCCTGAAATTTCACGTAAAAGGGAAGTTCGACGGCCAGTTCGAGGCCCGCCGTCAGATCTTCCATCATCGCCATATCCTCCGGCTTGGCATGAAACGCGCGGGCCATCCGTTCGAGGTTCCTGCGAAGCGTATATTCGAGCGTTTGGTCGTTCAGGGCGATACCGGCCCTTTCCGCGGCGTCGATCAGTGTCCGGACGGCATCGAAATCGAGCGCTTCGCGGCCGAGCTCCATGTTCAGGTCGCTGTTGATCACAATTTCTCCCGCCACGGACAAGGCTTTGGGAATGGGGTTGCCCGAATCATGGATGAAGCGCATCAGGAAGACATGATTGTCGTAAAACTGCCGGTACATCATGATGGCGTCCGTCGTGGTGGCTTCCAGAACGGTATCCATCACCTTGCGCTGTTCGTCGCGGAAGAGGGAGGTCAGGGAATACATCGATCCCGGAAAGTAGTTCCCGAGGCTTTCAAACAATCGCGGAATATCGCTTTTGTCGAAGATTTCCAGAAGATTTGACGCCATTTCGGCATACCCGTTCTGTTCGATTGTGTTGATGCCGCAGCTGATATTGTGATCTCCCATGTGCAAAACAGCGTATTGAAACTGGTCGGTTTCACGCGTGATGCGGGAGGTCACCCGAACCTGTCCCACGGCCATCTTCGCTTTGCCGGCCTCGGCGCTTTGGATGTCTATATTTTCGAATTCATAGCAGAAAATAGAGAGCTCCTCCGGATAGTCTTCATAAAACGAGCTGATGGCGTAATGGGTGGCGGCCTTCTTCAGATCGACGCTGGCCGGTTTGACCCATTTTTCGTAGATGTGCCGCCCGTCCTTATGGTTGGGAATATTGCTTTTGGCCAGGGCCAGTTGTTCGAGAAAAGGACCCTCGACGTCGCGGTCGCTCAGTTCCCCTGCCAGTTGGACGGCCCGGCCGGCGTACATGATGACCTGAACGGTTTCGAGGCCCGAGAGCTCATCGAAGAACCAGCCGCAGCTCGTGTACATCAGCATGGCCTGACGCTGCATCTCGAGGAGTTTGAGCGCCCGGATCCGCGTGGCGTCGTCGAGCGGCACGGAGAGGTGCCGTTTCATGAACCGGTCGATGTTTTTGTCGGAGCGATCGAGAATGACGTAGATATAATCATTGCGCGCCTGCCATGGGTCGGTGAAGATCGAACCGCCGTTTTCGGTAAAAATCTCCGCGAGCGCGTCCCGCAGGCCGTCCAGAGCGTTTCTGAGCGGCTCCCGCCAGGCCTGGTTCCATTCCGGGCGGCCGCCTGAATTGCAGCCGCAGTCGCTCTTCCAGCGCCCCACCCCGTGGCTGCAGCTCCACGCGGTGTTCTCCTTGATTTCCGCCTCCCACGTGGGCGGCCATTTCTCGAGAATCTCCCCGTAGTTGGTCAGGCGCGCCGCATCTCCCTCGTCGATTCTTTCGAGGGCGTAGGCCAGGGCCATGTCGCCGAATCGGTGATGATGGCCGAAGGTTTCGCCGTCCATGGCGATATGGACGAGCTGGTCTTCGCCGTCGTTGTTGTCGTCAAAGGCGGCAAGCAGCCGGCCGGCAAACGCCTCTCCGTTGTTCAGAAGGCCGTCGAAGGCGACGTCCTTGGAAATGGGGCCGTCATAAAAGAAGACCACAATGCTCCGGTCGTTCGGAAGGTGCTGAATATACGGCCGGCGCGGATCGAGAGAGCCGTCGCTCACGTCGCTCCATTCCTCGGTGCCGGCCGGCCGGATCCGGTTGGCCTGATAGGGACTCAGCACCGTGAAGGCGATCCCCATCTCGGCCATGATCGCAAGCGTCTCGAGATCCACCGCGGCCTCCGGCAGCCACATCCCCTCGGGCGACCGCCCGAAGCGGTATTCGAAATCACGGATGCCCCACAGAATCTGCGTGGTGCGGTCGGCCGTGTTGGCCAGCGGCAGAATCATGTGGTTGTAGGCCTGGGCCAAGGCTGAGCCGTGGCCGGAGAAGCGTTCCCGGCTGTGCTGATCGGCCGCCGGAATGGCCGCATAGACGTCAGGGGCGTGCTCTTCCATCCAGCTGAGCAGCGTCGGGCCGAAATTGAAGCTGATGCGTTCGTAGTTGTTGGTGATCCGGGCGATGCGCTTCCGCTCGTCCAAAATGCGGGCAGTGGCGTTGCGGGCATAGCATTCACCGGTGATGCGGGCATTCCAGTCATGGTACGGATAGGCGGAATCCTGGATCTCGATGGTTTCGAGCCAGGGATTTTCCCGCGGCGGCTGGTAGAAATGTCCGTGGATGCATATATAGTGCTGCGTCATGTCGGGTGTCCTTCATTAGATTGTTGGATGTACGGCAGAGATCGGTGTCTGCCCGGTGTTACGCGGCGGAAGCGCCGTTTTGTAAAAACACGACCACACTCCAGGCGGCCGCATCGAGAGGTGCCGGCACTGCCGGTCCGTTCGCCTGAAGCGTCTCCGGAACGCCGCTTCCCGGCCCTCCCCAGCGACAGTCGCCTGAATCGATCCGTCTGGTCCAGCGTCCTTCCGGCAGGGCAACCGTGATCGTCTTCGGACCGTCGTTGAAATTGAAGATCAGGCAAGCCTCGTCCGTGCCGAAGCGGCGCCTTGCCGTGAGCAGATTCTGCTGCCGGTCGCATGTCACGGTCATCTCTTTTTTGCTCAGGTTTGCCAGCGCGGGAATGTTGACGCGCATGCCCAGGAGTTCCCGATAAAATTCGTACAGGGTTTGGTGATGCCCGTCCGTCCGCAGATCCATGTTCAGCTTCGACCGGAGAAAGGTCTGCTCGTCCTGGGGATCGGGCGGTTTCTCCTGCCAGTCGAAGGCCTGGAATTCCCGGGCGCGGCCCTTCCGCACGGCCTCGACCAGATCGGGGTCGGTGTGGCTGACGAAATAGAGAAACGGGGCGGTTTCCCCGTATTCCTCCCCCATGAAGATGAGGGGGATGAACGGCGACAGGAGCACCAGGGCCGCGGCCAGCTTCTGTTTTTCGAAGGATATCATCGCCTGAAGGCGGTCCCCCACCATGCGGTTTCCCACCTGGTCGTGGTTCTGTGCGAACACCACGAGCTGCCGGGCCGGGATGCTCCGCGACGAATTGCCGTGCGCCCGCTGCAGGAATTTCGAATACTGCCCCGAGTAGACATAGCCTTCCCGCCACGCCGCGGCCAGATCTTCCAGGCCGCCAAAGTCGCGGTAATATCCGGAGCGTTCGTCGGTCAGCGCCGTGTGCAGGCTGTGGTGAAAGTCGTCGTTCCACTGGGCGTCGAGGCTGAAGCCGCCCAGCTCCCGGGGGCGCACGATGCGGGTATCGTTCAAGGCGCTTTCGGCGATCAGGTACGCGCGCCGTCCCGACGCCTCGGCCTGCCGGTGCACCGCGCGGCCCATCTCCTCCAGAAAGGGGCGGGCGGAAAAATCGAGAATGGCATGAACGGCGTCAAGCCTGAGAGCGTCGATATGGAATTCGGATGTCCACTGCAGGGCGTTCTCGGTGAAATAGCGGCGGACCCCGCCGCTGTGGGCGCCGTCGAAG
>AMWB02052340.1_pt1 | contig 15379 bp, 7 predicted proteins | sample 200311 | NCBI WGS metagenome assembly AMWB02 (sample SAMN02737377, study PRJNA173069) | bioreactor metagenome | biome: anode biofilm in microbial fuel cells | place: USA: California | collected 2010-12-16 | reverse complement strand
TTTTATTTAATTTAATTTCCTAAATTATTTATATGTTTTTACATGTCTTCGATTGTGTTATATTCCATTTTCTTTAGTTAAAAAAAATTAATTTCTTATCACTCCTTTCCCAAGGGGACCTCGGGACCCTTTATAAACCCATTGATTTTAGTATTAAATTCTTCCAATGTCATATATACATAGTTGTGACTGATGTTGTTTCTGTTTTAGTTTCTAAATTCCTAGAATATATTTACACTATTTGGTTGAAGTTCAATTGATCTTAACAATTCCCCATGAGGATATTTTCTATTAGATTTTTATACACGTTAAACATATAAACAAGGAATATTACTTTTATCAACTGTCTTATAGATTCTTAATTCCTCACAAACTGTTAACACTGTTTTAGCTTCTTGTTGTTTAATAACTCTTTCTTTTAGTTTATTGTCTTCAATGAGTTAATTATTTTCTTCTTAATATTTATCTATAACTTCCTATAAATCAGTTTTCTATTTAAGACTTTAGTTATGAAGAATTGAATTAAGAAGTCTAGTGTATTTAATAAATTAAGAAGGACAACACCACAACATGAAAGCATAAAATAAATCTTAATGTATATAGTAACCTGTATATTCTCCAGTATCGCTTTTCAAATCTTTCCTAGTTAACCTATAATAAGACTCATTTGGATTACCCTTTGTTACTATTATTTATTCTGTTGTTTATAATTTAAAGAATCTATTTATGTGGTTATGGTTCTCTTCTTTTAATTGCTTTAAGACATCACTGCAACATATAAAATTATCTTCTTTATTATAAACTATCTAAATGTCACCATGTTGAGCTCTAGCAAGTTTATCGTTAATATTTTCAATCACTGTTTCATTGAAGTTAATCATTATTATATGGAAATAAAAAAAAGATGGACATTTGAGACTATCTAAAAAGATAATAATTCGTAAACGCCGTTAATGGCGTTCACAAAAGTTAGTCATAATTTATGATTAGTTTTTTGATGAACCGGGAATTCCCGGTTTCCTTTTTGAGACATTCTAAAAAGATAATAATTCGTAAACGTTACGTCCTATTTATAAATCATTTAATTACTGGAATAATTGAAGATATGAGATTTGTGTTTTATTGACACACATTCATACATCCTCTTCCAATATCAAAGAAGTCATTAAATATTTTCTTTAGGTTGTTTTCATTGTTTATAAAAATTTATTCCATCAAACCTCTCGCCAATGTTTTACTTATTTCATCAAGGAAGACATTTCTTTTTAGGAGATACTCAAGGAGTTAATCATACACAAGCTACTGTCTTAAAGTACCCTGTTTCTTTCCTTATATTGTTGATTCAGCGATAGACATCAACTAGAGAATAACTGAAGGGACTAAATTTATTATAGGAATGTTTCTTACTGTTTGATCGAACGTATCATAAAATTAATTACAGTAATCTAAGAAAGAATTCTTTTGTTAGTTAGTAATTACGGTCTACTTTAGGTTCTCTTAATTTATTTATTTTATCACTTAGTCTCCAGTATTAAGTGCATCAGAAAGTTTCTAAAGAATCTTAGGTGCTTCTTAAACTTATTAATTATTAGTTATAATTTCCTAAGATGCTGGGAGAGTTGGTAGTTTAGGGTCAGTCTCAGGTACAACTCCTAATGTAGACAGACAAGTCCCAGAGACTCCTTATTGTCTTAATTTTTGTAAATCATACACACTCATATTTTTTACTGTAAAAAAAACTAATACTGTACACTCAACCAAATACACTCTTGTCTAAATTATAATAAACATATTATTCAGGTTGTCTCATCACAAATATAAAATCATGGGCTTTATTATCTTATTATCCAGGTAATATATTATAACCAGTTTATTCCTAGTAAATCTTAAGAAATTCATCATATTGAAACTACTGTCTTTCGATACCCAATGAAGAGAACCATAAATCTCTAATGTGTTTCGCGTTTATTTATCTAAAGAAAAGATAACTAGTTACCATATCTCTAAATTATCCAAAGAGAAGTGTTATAGCGTGTATATTTATTATTGTATTAAAAACATTGTAATGTCGTCTTCTTGATAGGAATCTAAATAGTGGTGAGTCAATTGTTCCAGACCAATATTTTTCAGAAGATGAATCATCAATAAGTAACGATATCTTTGGTCTACGAATCATAGTTCCATCGTAAACAGCTCCTAAAACACTATATAATTCCTAAAGATATGGAGAATGAACTCTTATTACTAGTTCAGGGTATTTCTTTTTGAACACCTACAACAAGGAGATAATTTGTTTTAAAGGTCTTATGTCTTCGTTACCAGTTATTTTATATAGTAGTCCTTGTGCTTCTTCAATTTTAACATAGTCTTCATTCATCTTTTCTATATATTTACAGATCTACAATAATTATGAGGAGTTAGCTACTGTATATTTAGTTCTAGAAAAGTCTATTGATTCTGAAGGGAGAGAAAGACACTGTGTACCTGAGACATAGTATATATGTGTATAAGGTACATACTCTATATCCCTGGGGTTTTCTATATTATATTTTTTTGTTATAGTTTTCTCGTACTCTTTTTATATCCTCAGCATTTAATAAGTCTTACCACTTCCAGGAGCACCTACTAAAGCAATAAGTGAGTAAGAACTAATTGGAAAAGATGTATTCTTTAGAGTCTTTAATTCACCAGAGTTCGTCATTTTATTATGTGAAAAAAAGTTCGGAGAGGTGTCAGAGTCAGAGACTACAGGTCAGAGACTACAGGTCAGAGACTACAGGTCAGAGACTACAGGTCAGAGACTACAGGTCAGAGACTACAGGTCAGAGACTACAGGTCAGAGACTACAAGTTCCAGATATATAAGCATATTTATTTTTGTCCATTCTTCTTAAATAAATATTACCAACTTTAGGGTCTTCTTCTTTTTCTTAATTATTATATTTTAATTAGAACTCCAAAGGTATCTCAACTTCAATTTCCTCAGAAGTTTAGTCTTTAATTCCTCTTACCATTTACACTACATTATCTTTAATAAATAAGTTCACAAATGATGGTACAAAAGAAAATACTATCTTCTCTAATTCTTCAGTAAAGAAAGGATAATTTAGTTGTTTCCTTTTCTTGTCTAGTTAACGTTCTTTCTCTTCCACATCATCAGTGAGTTTATAGTCAAAAAGAGTTTTCTTTATTGAATTTATGTCGAGAATAATACCATTCATCTTCGCGTTCATATTATTTATTTATTAAACTAGTCCCTACATTTCTTTAACTAAAAAAATTTACCAGCGAGTCATTCCATTTGGACCACGAAAATTTGTGTTCACCTTATTACATTTATTTAACTAAAAAAAAATGTATCTTTATATATAATCACAATGCTCCTTTAGATGCTATTTTAGTAACAAGACCAATCGCAGCTGTTGGGTCGAACTGTGTTTCAGTAGGTCTATTTCTCATTTTATCGACCTCTCTAGCTCTTTGCCAAGAAAACTTCCACTCACCTTGTTTCAGCCCTGTTTTAGGATCAATCATAACATTACCATCTTTATCTTTCTTTTCATTAAAAACAAAATCCTGCTCAGATATGTGATGAGTAGTTAATCCCGCTTTATTTCCTATTTTTGACATAAAATTTTTAAACTTATTCCACCCACCGATTCCTTTGAACTTAGGAATATTACCAGATGATTCTTATGAAGGTTTATCTAGGACACTGTTCCCTGTTGGTTTCACAAAGACTGAACCCAATGTTTTATCTGGGACTATTTTTTAAACTAGTGTCGTCGTCAACCCACCTAGAGCTTCTTTATTTTCTTTACTAAGTGGAAGTGCATTGACTCCTACCTAAGCTCCTTATTGAGCTAAATTTTGTAAGTTGGTATTCTTTACCTAATCGATTATCTCTGTCATTTTTTGTTGTAAAAAAAACTTAAAAGACTCATTTAACTTTAAATTATAAAAATGTTTGAAGTTCTACAGGTTAATAATCTTAATCTACAGTTTCAAAACTTAATTATTTCTTATCGTCTACATCTAAATCTACACTATGGAACTTATCATCATAAAACACTTTACCTTTAGAGAAACAAGCTATTATATTATTATCTCCTAAAAACTGTGACTGTATTTAATTAGACCTCAAAAGAATATATTTTATGTCTAAATATGTTCTGTCTGTGTATATGAACTGTTTTTTGTTTAACTTATAAAAGTAAGATCTAAGTCCTATATAATGCCTTGCTTATGAAAGTGTGATTCCATTGGGCGCGAAGTTATTTATTTTATCATACATCAAAACGTTCGTTGTCGAAGGTGTTACTTATATTTAAGGAATTGATGTATTAACGTTGTTTACGTTGTAACTCATTGGTGTAAGAAACTAAACTAATGTGAACACTGGTATTTATTCAGCTTGTAATATAAAATTAAAGTTAGTAGTGGTTGAGTTCAGTGCGTTAGTCTTTTAGAAGTAAGTGTTATATGAACTCTAGAAATTTCTTGGTAGTATTAAGAAAGCTGTTTGATTGTATTGGTTTGTGGTGAGTTGTTAAAAAGAGAATAAATGTTGTCCTACATTCTGTACATAGATATAAAACACAAGTAACATTGATCTTGGTACACTACCAGTAGACCATTATTACCAATGTTGGTCATTTTTTGTGTAACTATATCCATCAACAGTTAATGGAGGAAATGTAACTGGATTATTATCTACTACGTACGAGAAGAAAACAATTACTTATTACCAAGGAACAGTTGTAGTCACTGTCATTTCTCTTGGTTGTGCTGGTCCATTAGTCCACTGTTTAGCAATTGTATCGAATCCTCTAGACAGTAATGAAGAGTTGTAGTTTCCTAGAATCTTTTATATATTATAAGTTGTTTATATATCAGTTACATCGTAAGTGGGATGTACGTCTGTTGCTATTACTTTATTATTTTCTAATGTCCAATAAAGAACATCAGTCATTGGGTCATTTAATTAATCAACCAGTGTATTTAATTAGTTAACTAAATCTTGTTTATCTAGTGGATAATATTATAGTCTAAAAATATATTCTTTAGGTTAATCGGTAATTACTTTTATATAACCATTAGTATTAAAGATATCTTCAACAGTAGCTCTTTCTAAAGTGAACTTGTTGATTCTTTCAGTAAGATTAACATCACCTTTACCTTTGAAAGTAGTTTGTACATGCGTCATTTTATTATATGAAAAAAAGTTCGTGGTCTCTTCACTTATATAATATTCTTAAAATTAGTTCTGGGTGTGTATTAGACTCTGTTTCAGTTAGCATATCATCACTTAGTTTCATTACTCTAAAATTAAGAACACTAGTCCCATAAGTAAATTCATCCCAAAGAAACACATCTCTTGATTAGACTTAAAAGATTGCATTAGAGTTCTAAACAACAGTTGCTATTGGACCGTCTATTCCTTCTAGATAAATGTTGTAGATGTCGTTATAATTAGTTTAGTTAGATATATAACCCTAAATATCAGAGACACTTACTTTCTTCATAGACTTGTTGAATCTAAACAGTTTCTCATTGGTCTTTAGTATAAGGAATTATTGTTTCTTTTAATGAATTGCTCTCACATTTTCTTCTTTATAAGTAGGTTCAAAGAAAACTAACTCTAAGAAAAGATTAGTAATGAGAACTGGTTAATCGTCTTGCGTTCTTAATTCAAAAATTAATGGTACTGTAGATGTGAGGGGAATATGAACGTCTAAGTTTTTGTTTGAATATTAAAAATCTGATTAATAAGATATAACACCTATACACTAGTAATCTATATTTTTTCCATCCTATAAGAATCCTTAAGATTATTTACTTACTAACTTCATATATTTTATCTAGAATATATTTTATTTATCACAAGTAATTTAAGAAACTGCTGGTATAGTTATGGTATTATAGAGGCCTAAATATTTAGACACATTACCAGAAGGATCAACTACTATTGGATCTGCTCCAGTGTTTTATATAACAACTTGTCCTGAAGAATTCTTACTCAATAAAATGTCTGGACATTAGTTATTGTTGTTTATTTGACTCACTAAATCATCAACGTCTAAAGGAACTCTTGTTAATGTAGTATTGTAAGTGTCACCAAGTAGTGTACAACTAAAGACTCCAGAAGGTAAACTAAAATCACTAGTTCTCATTGAGACTATAGAAAAGTGACTATATTTTTGAAGATAAGATCTATTTATTTCTATTTAACTTTACATTGGATATTCATTTATTCCTTATACATAGTCGGTGTGTTTTGTGTCTATTGTATTGTATGTTCGTAGCGGCTTCATTTTATTAGAGAAAAAAAACTTTATAATTCATATCAACCCCATCTCTTTAATATTCTTTAAACATATTCTGGTATGGGCTACGCTACTGGTTGTTTCTATGGTTACTAAACTATTGGTACTGGTTACTAAACTACTGGTACTGGTTACGCTACTTTAGTGGTAACTGTTTATTATTTTGTTGTGACTGCTTATTATTTTATTATGTCTGTTAATTGTTCAAGTTACTATGCTTCATCCACTTCAATTTTTTTCAACTCCTCTTCACGTTATTTAGTCTTATCCTTAGGTTGAACAACTTTAGGTTTAGGTTAGACAACTTTAGGTTTAGGTTAAGTAACTTTAGGTTATGTAACTTTAGGTTATGTAACTTTAGGTTTAGGTTAATATAATTTCATTATTTCTTCCAAATTCATTTCTTTTTTATTATTAAAAAAAGATGATAACCTTATATATGGGTGGACCTGGAACTGGTAAATCATTTCTACTTAATAAACTAAAATAATAACTACAATAATATCATTGCTTCGGACCAACTTGGTAGAGCGCTTTATTAATTGAAGGTGAGACAATATATTCTTATGCTTGTTGCGCTTGTATATAGAAATTTAAACCTAAGAAGTTTATCTACTAAAATGTGTTCATCGATGAAGTGTTCTTGTTTTCTAAATAAGAGTTCTAAAAAATATTAGAGTGTTGTAATGAAGATACTAATCTCATATTATTTGGTGATCCTTTCTAGATAAGATAACCAACGAAAGAAAGAAGTTATTTTTATGAAGCTGTTCAAAAAGAAATAAATGTTATTGAACTCACTAAATATTATAGATCTTAAGAAGACTAGACACTATAGAACATACTCATTTAATATAGACTTGATAAATAAATTGTTGTAAAGGACTAGTTCTAAAGAATTAAACTAAATGAAATCAAGGATCTTTTATTATAGGGCGCATAAATAATTGTTGGTAGACACAAAGAGAAAGAAAAGTATCTTACATACATAAGTTAAAGATTTAGAAAAGATTTAATATATGCAATCGATGGGAACTAATATAGAAAAGGATAATATTTATATACTGTGTCGAAATTCGGTGCCATAAAATAAAAGATTAAACTAGTCGACCAAATAAATAATTAACTCATAGGAACTAACTCTTAAGGAGATGAAGTGAAGATTGATTTCTATACACAAGGAGGGAAGACATTTTATCCAGCAGTGAGTGCAGAGTGTTAAACAGTTAATGTTATATAAGGATAAACTTTAGAGAAAGTAATTATAGACATAGACTCATTATTTGAGACTGGTTCATTTTATACAGCGATAAGTAGAGTGAGAAATATGAAAGATATATATATTTTAGGAAATAAAGAATGTGTGTTTGAAGCTGATATAGAAAATAAATATTGTTATGTATGATGGACCGCAGCGGTCGGAGCGCCGAAAGTAACTTTTTCCGTCGGTCGTCACACAGAGGTGTGTGTGTAGTGGGGTGGGAAAAACTTACTTCCGCACGCCGAGACGCCGAAGACATTCGTCACCGTCACACAGCCTCATTTAATATCATCAAGATACAGTCTCCAATATCATCTAACTTTTCGATTTAATTCTTTTAAAGAAATTACTTACCACTGTCTACTAAAAATGAATGATTCTTATATTGTTTCTTTTCCCAATTATTTATATCTACAGTTATATTTTAAAGTAATCCTTACACAAAGATAGCACTCTTTATTTTGTTGTTTATCTTGTCTCCTTGGAATTTATTATATTTAACACTCGCCTTCTAAAGTTTAGTCTTTATTCCTTTATTTATGAAATACATTCCTATAGCGTATTAAATTTATATATTAAGAGTGTTTTACATTTGTTGTTCAATGATTACTTGTTCAATTTTATAATTTATTTAGTCGAAGTTATTTTTTATCTCAAGTATTCTTTATTCAAAATTATTATTGTTTGATTGGAAAAGGAATATATTATAATGTATCTTATCTTAAGTAAAGCAAGCAACTGTGTGTTTAGGACCAATGTCTATTGAGATCATTTTTTTTCATTATATAAAAAAGATGAAAATCTATACACCTAACAAAGAACTAAATAATAAAATTAATTCAACAAGAGTAAAGATTATTTAAGTTAATAAATAAATTCAAGACACTGGTTACACTACTGTATTTTAGAAAGATAAACTAGCTCAACTTGATCAATAACTTTAGGAATTAATTTAATAAAGAAATGAATATAAAAAGAGTTTAAGACCTGATCAATAAATCATGAAGGAATATAAGAAATAATATGATAGAAACAGGTACTTAATGAAAAAGTAAGAATGAGAATTTATTTTAAGTCGTAGACACTCCTAAAGTACATTTTTTTTTATCTTAATAAATAATAATGAACACTTTAGGTTTAAAACTTAGAGAATTAAATTTCTACGATGAAGAAGAATAGGAATATAACTTCGATGTAAGTTAAGTATAGGACTTAGAAATGAATTAACAAGCTTTTAGATCAATTAAGTTTTCTAAAAGAATGGCTGAGAAGGGACAATTAACTGGACTACTGTGTAACGTTAATAAATTCCCAGGACTAGTTGTATTGGACTTTGATAAGAGAGATGATGAACTTTAAGACTTAATAAAATTAGTTAGAAAAATATAAAAGGAATCTACACCATCATTTTATTCTGAGAAAACTGTATCTGGAGGAATTCATGTGTATCTGTATAACGATAAATTTACATCAGAAAATAATAGACGTATCGACGTATAAATGGAACATTCAATGGGTTTAGATTTTGGTTTAGATATATTTTATTATCATGAGAACAAGTAACATAAGATTAATTTATGTAGTATATCTGGCTCTAGAATTATTAGTAAATAAGGACAACTGTAACAAGTAGTACCAATCGTTTAGGGAACAACGTTTTATAATGGAGACTACATGACAGTGTCATAATTCTTAGGAAAGTTAAATATTAATGTAATTGAACCATAGTAATATGAAGATGAATAAGAAACGGAACTTACTTCAGACGCGATAGATTCTTTAGAAACATTCGTAAAGATAATAGTGGATAAATATGAATGTGTTGAAGAAACTAAACAATGGAGAAGATTAGTTATTTAATTTACTAAGTTATTAAATAATTTATATACTGAAGATGAGATATTTAATATGTTACAGAAGATCACAAGAAAGAACAATTAAAATGATATCAAGTCTACCAAGAGATTGATTTAGATATTTTGTGAAGATATGGAATGTGATAGGATTAAGATATATAACTCCTTAAGAAAAGAACTCCCTGTAAGAAAATAGGCTGACTTTAAACCAGTATTTTCATTGGAATAATTGTTAATAGACCCAGACAACAGTATAGATATAACAGACAATTTCTCATTCATGGATATAGACACAGACGTAACTAAATAAGAATTACTAAATTAAATGAAGAGATGTATCGCTTATATTAAGAATGACGCACAATATATTATTAAGAAAATTAATTTTAAGTAAGTATCTTTATCTGTGTTATCTGAAGAATCTTTTAAGAAATATTTACAACCAATCAAGACTCCTTTTTATGATAAGCACGGTGACCAGATGTCTATGTGGATGTTTTACAAAGACAATGAGACCTTCTTCCAATATAAATAAAGACTGTTTTATAATAAATTAAAGAAACAACATATCTTATCAACCTTCAACTACACAATTAAGCCTAAAGATTCACAATCCAAGATAACCAACTACCTTCAACATATTAAGAGTGTTATTTGTTCTGATAATGAAGAGTATTATAATTATCTTTAGTAATGGATTGGTTTCATTGTCTAGAATCCTGGTGAAAAGAATCTTAGTGCCATTGTTCTCAGAGGTAAGTAAGGTGTGGGTAAAAATATATTTACTGATTAAATTTGTGATATCTTCGGACAGTAGTTCTCAATTAAAAATGCTAGTGGACTGAGAAATATTACTGGTACATTTAATTCTTAATTAATAGACAAGGTAATGGTAATTGTGAATGAAGCTAGTAATGCTGAAAATAAACATGAGAATATGGACTAGTTAAAATAATTAATTACTGAAGACACAATAGAAATTAATTAAAAGAATGTAGCATAATATTCAACACAAAATGTTAGTAACTTCGTTATCTGTTCAAACAACCTACTACCAGTTCATTTAGATCAGAGTGACAGAAGATATTTCATATTGGAAGTAAGTGATAAGAAAAAAGGAGACAACAACTACTTCAACACTTTATTGAGTGATATAAGGTCCGATGAATTTCTCCCCTAGTTATTTAACTACTACAACACACTAGATCTTTCATAATATGAATCTAACAAAATCCCATACACTTAATAAAAATAATAAATTATGGAGTTATCTAGAACGTCTGCTGAAGAATTTATTACTTAATTCATTTAGAATGGACAACAAGGTGAGTTTATTCCAAGAGACTAACTCATGAACATGTATAAATAATATTGTATTTAAGAAGGACACAAGTAACAACAACTAAAATATGTAGACATTGTGTTCGAGTAATATATGATAAGAAAGAACAAGAAGACAAGTAGTGACAGTTATTATTTTAAGTGAAAGTCGTAGTCGTAGACACTCCTAATGTAGACGCTCCTAAAATTACATTTTTTTTTGTTTCAAGAAATATGGCCATAAATTTCATAAATTTTGACACTATAACACAACCTAAAGGAAACTACAACGCTCATGTGTTTATTTCTAAAATAAAATAAAACACGAACAACTAGTATGGAGGAGGTAGTGTAAAGATAATTGATGTTTATTATACTGACTAAAATAATAAAGCTCTTTCTAAATTAAGAGCTTTCGGGGAAACTTTTAAAGGAGATTGGCTCAATGTGTCTCAGAAGCTTTTAAATAAAATAAAGAATTCCAAGTTCGATTAAATTAAACTAGTAGTACCAAGTGTAAAGAAAGAATATATTAAGGGTCCCCTTGGGGAAGAAGGAACAGTGATATATTATTACGATGTAGATGTAAGAAAGGCTTCTGATATAGAGTATAGTTAATTAAAAATAAATGATTAGGAAATTTAATTTGATTGAGAAGAAACAATTTTTTTTTACAATTAAAAAATATGACTGCCGTAATCATACCTGAAAATTAAATTGTATAGGGACAACAAGTCCTCATATCACCATTCTCTTAAGAGATTGCTAATTAAATAGTAGTAGTTCCACCAGTGTCTCAAGACTATAAAATTGGTTCATCTAGTGGAAGATAAATTAACTTCAATATACCACTCTCTTCATATGCTATTGATACTTAAAAGAGTGTACTTGAATATACAGCATAATTAACTTATCATTTTAAACCAACAGCGGTAGATCTGTGTTAGTGCGCATGGATCATCAATGGCAAAGTAATGTAGTAAGATTTTAAAATACAAGCTGGAACAAATGATGCTCCTGCACCAATACCAGAAGGCAGACCATACGTAGTAGGCACTGCTCCAATTAACGCAATGAACCCAATTCTTTCTACTTAAGTAAACGCAATGAAATCTTACAGAGCTAATGATTATATAAGAAATAAGATGTTATATTATACTTTAAAGGCAGCTGGTGACTCTACAGCTAAGAACTTATAAACATACTTCCTTTCAAATAATGAATACAATCCATAAACTGCTTTTGGAGACTATAGTCTCTTCTTTGATGGCCGTCCTCAAAAGAATGGAAAGTTTTTAGGACTCACTAATTGGGTAGCTGGTGTAGGAAAAGCAATCGGACAAGCTAACATAGATCCTAACTTTTCATTAGCCGATGAAGAACACTTCACTACAGACTATGCTGTTACTATTTATAAGAAATTCTAAATTCCATTGAACCTGGTGAATGATATCTTTGCTTAAACATAAAGTAATCTCTTCTTAGCCAACGCTGTTCAAGGTGAGAGTATGTTATTGTAAGTGAAATTAATGCCTTATGACACAGACAAACTTTTTGGAACTAGATACACTTAGGGAAACGGTACAACTGTGAATGGTAAGGTAGGATTAGGCTTTGTTAATTTAGTAACTGATCTTACTACTGGAACAGGTTCATTTACTTCAAATATGTTATCTGGTAACTCTTATGCTTCCTATATTAAAGATATGAAACTAATTCTTGTAGTGAAACAGGGTCAAAGATTCACTCAGTTCCTAAGATCACAACCTTACTTTACTAATAAACTTCAGACTTACACGGCACAACCAGTTAGAACTTTCTCTAAAAATGATGTTGGTTCACAAAACTTTTAATTAACATCCTCAGAAAAATAAATTTAAGATATAATGTAATTCTTTTAAATTAATGATGACCAAGCTTTAGATTCAATTAAGTGTCATGGTCTTCCTTCATTATATAACGCATACGATATAGTCCAAATGTTAAATTCAAGAAGAGTCAACTTGACTACTCCTTTCTTATGGAACTACTAGGCTTATATTAACTGGGGAAATAATTAGGCCCAACAATTAATTACTGGAGACACTGGAATAAAAGATATGGACAGGTTTAAGGACATAACTCTACAGGCTCTTAGACTCTATTAAACTTCTTAAAATTCACCATGCTCAATGTTTGATGATAAACAATATAAACTGTTCCTTCATTTACTAGTCTTCAATACAGAGTCCCTCAGAAATGATGCTCTTAGTGACAATGTGGCAGGTGATGGTCTCGATATGAATAGTGCTCCTATTTAATTATAGTGGGGAGGCTTTGTTAACTACAACAATGCTCTACTTAGTAATGCTCCAGGAAATATTCCAACATCTTCTGATGTAGTAAATATCAATGATATGGTTAACTTATGTAAGTACACTATCTCTGGAAATAATATGTAGGACACTTCGATTGATATGAATGTAGTCTATATAAAAGAATCTTGGTCATAAATTAGGCCTCAAGAAAACAATATTATTCTTACTGATGAAATGGAAAGAGTAGTTGAGAGACCAACTATGTGAAGATACAATATTATAATTCATTTTTTTTTATTATATAAAAGATGAGTAATGAGAACTGTGACAAGTGTAAAGATTGTTTCCTATGTGAAGACTGTTCTAGTTGTGTTAACTGTTATAATTTAGAGGGATTTAAATATCATATAAATAATAGACCTATGACTGAGGAAGAGAAACTAACTATATGAACTTTGGACTTTTTTTCTTTAAATAAATGAGACTAAACTTCAAGAGTTAATACTTCAACACAATACACAAGGCCTAAGAACCACTCTACTAAAAAATACAGTCTTTCGAAAGTGAATTGGTAGAGGCAACATTCTCTATTTAATTTACTTCCACAAAGAATATAATCGATAAACAATAATTCCTCACACTAGTTCTTAACGACGACAGCGTTAAGAATATTATGTTAAATTTAGAAGGTGACTACAATTAGTAAACTACTCTTTTATTATAACTAATTGTTGATGCAATAAACTAAGAAGTACCCAACTCTATAAACTATGATTAAAATGTGATATATAATAACAAGGCAATCTTCATTTCGGACTAAATAAAATCAATTCAATTGTAAGGAAAGAAAATAGCAACTATTCTTGGTGGTAACAATAAATAAATATATACTTTCTAAAATAACTAGTGTCACTTCGATAGAGCGATGTATCTTTACTTACATAGACAACTAAATTTCTAATGTTTATATCTTAACACACAAGATGATAAATGTTTACTTGCCTAAATACCATACTCTTTTTAACCTGGTCAAACTGTTTTAGTTTCTAATACATTCCCAGCGATGATTAATCCTTTCTACTTTTGTTCTGGGATAAAGATAGACCTTCTAGATGAAGACTATGAATAAATTGATTTAGAGAATAACTACTACTACTTAACTATTTAATTTTCAGATAAAGACGTCACAAACAAAAAATAAAAGTAACTTGAGGAATTGGCAATCAAACAATAAAGAAACTAAGTTATCAAACAACAAAAGATTGATCAACTAGTATAAAAATTATAAACATAAGAAAGAATCTTTAAGGAACTAGGTGATAAAAAATAAACTGTAGAAACAATTAAACTACAAGAACAAGCACTCTAGACTGATCCAGACGATGAATAGTAAATGAATAAACTTCTTAAAGAACTACAAGAGAAAGATAAGATAATAAATAAGAATACTAAACTTCTTGAAGAATATAATATGTCACTTGTCTCTTAGGAGTAATAAAATAAAATTAATGAAGAATTAATTGAGCTCCTTAAAAAATAAACTAAAATATTATAGACTGCACAACTATAGAAAGAAAAAACTAAAGTACAGAGAGAGATTCATAAAGAGTAACAAAAAATAAATATTGACCCGGCGCGTGTAACTTCCGATTAACTTTACTAAATAAAAGAAGTAAAAGAATAATTAATTTAATAATAAAAAGAGATTAAAGAAGAAGTGAAGTCAATAAAAGAAGATCTAAAAGATAACGACATAGAAATAAAAGAATTAGATAAAGAAATTAATTAATTAGAGTATAGGAAGAATCAACTTTAAGATGAAGGTCTCGATGGAATGACGTCAGAATAATTAAGAGACTATTAACCAGAAGATGATGACTAATGATTTACTTTTAATTCACAATATTTTTTTACTACATAAAAGATGCCGAGAAAAGCAGCAGTTAAAATTGAAGAGTAACCGAAGGAACAACCTCCACAAGAACCAGTGTAGTAAGAACCAGTGTAGTAAGAACCAGTGTAGTAAGAACCAGTGTAGTAAGAACCAGAACAACCCAAAGAAGAACCCAAAAAAAGAGATAAGACTATTAAATTAGAGAACGCTATGTAAACTTTAATAAACAATAGAACTAAACTTTAGAAGAGATAAGCTACACTCGAAAAATAATTAGATAACATTAAATAATAAGTAAAAGAGAACGAAGAGTGTATCATTTCTACACACTTAGCTATTTAAGAAGATAACAAAATTTAGTGAATCAAATTACATTTTTTTTAGTTATATAAAAGGAAGATGGAGAATTAATAGTATATATAAAAA
>AMWB02027823.1_pt1 | contig 15380 bp, 26 predicted proteins | sample 200311 | NCBI WGS metagenome assembly AMWB02 (sample SAMN02737377, study PRJNA173069) | bioreactor metagenome | biome: anode biofilm in microbial fuel cells | place: USA: California | collected 2010-12-16 | reverse complement strand
CTGCTCCCTCACTGGCAAAAGTCCTTCCACGACGGGTGCAGGGAGCGAAGGCGCCCTCACAAAGGGGCCGTTCAATGCACTTGTAGCCACGACCGATCTCAACAACGCGCTTTTGTCGTTTATTCTGACCGGCTATTCAGGCTTTACGTCCGCGGCAGGCTATATTGGCAGCAAGTATAAAGTAGATCACGACTTGAGCCTCTTGATGCCGGAGCTTTGGGCCCGCCTCGGGCCCGAGGAACGCGACCCCGACTTCCTGAAGTCCCACGGCTACCTGGAAAAAGTTGAAGACTTCACCTACGAAGGTCGGCTCATCCCAGCCTCGCGCCTGGGCTGGCGCATTACGCCGCTTTTTGCAACGACCTACCTGGGCCGTCTCTTCGATACTCCCTCGGCGGTCTTCCCCGAAGACATGCTAAGGCCGGAGTTGCAATCGCTCCCGGAATTCGTGGATGGTATCGAGAACATCGCGGAGGCAATGCAAAAGTCGGCTAAAGCCTATTTTGAGGACGGCTCCGTAGAGGCCGCAATTCCTCCCCTTAAAGCTGTACTTTCGGTTATGGCCTTTGGCTCTTACGAAGGCAAGAGCATGGAAGACCCCGAAGTGCGCAAACTCTTCAATCGAGACACGGTTTTGCAGTCGGATTGGTACAAGGAAAGACTCGAGCGCTACAAAGACCAGGAGATCGCGTACATCGAGCGCTCCATGAACTACATTCAAGCGTACTTGGCGCAAGGCAAGAATACTTCTAGCAACGCCGCGCGCCGAGCGCAGTTGGAAGTCCAGCGCGCCAAAGTACGGTTGGAGGCGCTGCGCGATCCTTCCTACATGGAGATTATTACAGGATCCATCGGCAAGGATCCTTTGTATAAGTAGCGAAGGCAGAGCGAACCCAGAATGGACGGTCGGCAAGAAGGCCAAGACGGCGGTGGCTCAAGCGGTGGCTCCTTAATCCTTACAAACATTGGCGAGCTGGCCACGCCTCTGGGGCGCTCGGCGCGCGCAGGGGCGCAGATGGGCCAGCTGCTTCGAATCAAAAACGCGGGGGTTGTCGTCGATAAGGGTGTTATCAGTTTCTGCGGTGAAATGAGTGACCCAGCCTTTTGCGATAAACTTGATCAAGCAAAACGCGAAGGATTCCCGATCTTGGACGCCAACGGAATGGCTTGTGCCCCCGGATTTATTGATTGCCACACGCATTTTATCTTTGCAGGGACGCGTGAGGACGAGTTCTTCTGGCGCGCAAATGGCTTGCCCTATATGGAAATTCATCGTCGTGGAGGGGGGATTCTCAGAACCGTAGAAGCAACCCGCAAAGCCTCGCAGACCGAGCTTTTGGAACTCGGTTCAAAGAGGCTTGAGTCCATGCTCTGCCAAGGCATTACCACCGTAGAATCCAAGTCCGGTTATGGCCTCGACCTAGACACTGAAGTGCGAATTCTTGAGACGGCAAAAGCTCTGCAAGCTACTACTCCGGTTGACCTTGTAAGCACCTATCTTGGCCCGCACGCCGTACCCCCAGAGTTCTTGGGGGATCCTGAGGCTTATCTCGAGTTTGTGATCCATACGGTGCTGCCTGCGGTTCGTTCCAGGAATCTCGCTCAATTTGCAGACGTCTTTTGTGAAGACGGTGTATTCGATCTCGAACAGTCGCGCCGCTATCTTTTGGCAGCTCGAGAGCTTGGCTTCCACCTCAAACTCCATGCAGACGAAATGGCTCCCCTTGGAGGTGCAGGCCTGGCAGCCGAACTGAGCGCAACCAGCGCAGATCACTTGCTAAAGGCCGCTGACGCAGACTTACTGGCCATGGCCCGCGCAGGGACCATCGCTGTCTGTTTGCCCCTGACCGCTTTTACGCTGAGGGAACCATTCGCCCGAGCTCGCTTTATGATCGACAATGGCTTGGCGGTAGCGCTTGCCTCGGATTTCAATCCTGGCTCTTGCTATAGCCAATCTGTTCCCCTTCTGTTTGCACTCGCCGTTCTGTATATGAATCTTACAATCGACGAAGCATTGACTGGCCTAACCCTGAATGCGGCAGCTGCGTTAGGTTTGGCCCAGACCACTGGATCCATTGAAGCCGGTAAGAAAGCCGACATGGTCCTTCTGGATGCCCCTTCCTGCGACTTCCTTGCCTACAATGTGGCAACCAATCTGGTTAAGACCGTGCTCAAAGCAGGGACAGTCGTTTACACCAGAGCCTAGCATAACCAATAAAAAAGGCCGCCCGGAAATCTTCCGGACGACCTTACACAAAAAGCTTGTCGGATCCCTTTAAGCATTCAGGGATCAAAAACTCATTTCTTGTTAGCAAGCGTTGCTTTGCAGATCTTGCAAATCTTCACCTTTTTCCCATCAATCTCTTGTTCGTAGAGAACTTTAACATTTTCTCGTTTACAAACAGGGCAAACCCCTCGGCCGCTATTCGGCAACTCTCTCACGCCCTTTCCTCTATGCGCTTTGGACATATTATCCTCCGACCTTATTCAGCCTTGGGCTCTGCCGTGGCAGGGCTCTCAGAAGCCACCGCCTTATTTTTCTCTGATGCACCCGTCTTTTTCGCAGCTGCCTTTTCTGTGCGACCGCGCTTCTGAGCCTTTTCAGCCTTATCGTTTGCCTTTTTTGCTGCCTTTTTCTTATCTTGGGCTGCCGTCTTATCAACAGGTTTGTAGTCTACAAGCTCCAGAACGACCATGTCTGCTGCATCGTGAGCTCTATCTCCAATGCGCAAAATCCTCGTATAGCCACCTGCGCGGCTAACAAAACGCGGACCAATATCGGTAAAGAGCTTTGCGAGTATAGCTTCATCCTGAATCTTTTTAGCAGCTATCCTGCGGTTGTGCACACTATCGACTTTTGCTCTCGTAATCAGCTTCTCAGCCGCTTTACGCGTTTCCAAAGCCTTGGCATGTGTCGTCACGATCCTTTCATATTTAAAAAGCACTGTGACCTGATTGCGGATAAGCGCCTTTCTGTGGGCCGACACCCTGTTAAGTTGGTTGAATCCACTTCTATGCTTCATCGGTCTCTTCCTTCTTCATGGTAAGTTTCAGATAGCTACGGAGCGGCGCGTAATCGGTCATCCCGAGGCTCAAGTTCCATTCTGCAAGCTTTTCTTTGATCTCGAGAAGAGACTTCTTGCCAAAGTTCCGCGTCTTGGTGATTTCCTCTTCGGTTTTTCGCGTCAGATCCCCAATCGTCTTGATATTCGCATTCTTCAGACAATTGGAAGACCGTACAGAAAGCTCCAACTCTTCAACCGGAGTATTGAGAATCTGCCTTACACGCTCCTCGATTTCGTCATTCTGCTCATCGCCGGAGGTTTCGTCTTCGTCGAAATTGATAAAGATCGAGAAGTGGTCTTTTGCTATCTTTGCAGCCTCACCCAGTGCACTTTCTGGTTTGAGCGTTCCGTCTGTCCAAATCTCGAGATTTAGTTTGTCGTAGTCCGAACGCTGCCCAACTCTTGTCGGTTCGATAGAGTACTTTACCTTGGTTACCGGCGAGAAAATCGCGTCCATCGGAATCGTACCTACCGTTTCTACGTAACGTTCGTTAACTTCGGCAGGAACGTACCCTCTACCAAGATCTACTTGAATTTCAAGGTCAAGATGCACATCGGGATTCATTGTTGCAATTCTCAAATCAGGATTGAGAACTTCCAGGCCCTTTTCCTGTGCAAAAAAGGAACCCTTCAACTCTTCCAAACCCTTAATCTCGTAGAGAAACGTTGCTTGCTCTTCATCATTGGGAAGGCGCACTCTGAGCTGCTTCAAGTTATTCAGGAATTCTATCGTATCCTCAACGACACCAGGGATAGTCTCGAACTCACTCGTAATGACATGCTGTGCGCCTTCAGTGTCATATTGAACGATCCGGACTGCAGTAATTGCGTAGCCCTGAATCGACGACAAAAGAATTCGCCGCAGCGTATTACCAATCGTAGTCCCATACCCTGGTTCAAAGGGATAAGCGACAAACCGCCCGTAAGAAGGACCCGATTCGCTTTGCTCGTAAGTGATTCCCTTAGGCTTCTTGAAACCTTTGAGAAGGTTTTTTCGTGCCATTTCGGCTCCTTATTTCGAGTAGAGCTCTACAATGAGCTGCTCGCGAATATCAGCCATATCGGTAATATCCTGACGGTGCGGATATGCCACAAACCGTCCAACCATGTCGTCAGGATTAATCTCGATCCACGGCATAGTCCCTGACTTTCCTACTTCCTGCAAGGCATTCTTTATAAAGTCATACTTCTTGGCTTCACCGATAACGGAGATTTGATCTCCAGCCTTCACTGAATAAGAAGCTATATTGACCCTCTTTCCATTGACTGCAATATGACCATGAGTCACAAGCTGCCTCGCCTGAGCTCTCGAAGTTGCCAAATGCATCCTATAGACAACATTGTCCAACCTGCGTTCCAACAAAATAAAGAGGTTCTCGCCAGTCTTCCCCGGCATTGCCAGCGCCTTCTCAAAAGCATTGCGGAACTGTGCTTCCTGCAAGCCATACGAGCGCTTCAACGTCTGTTTTTCTCGCAGCTGAGTCGCATATTCCGACTTTTTGCCAGTTCTCGACTTCGGCGCTTTCCCAGGGGGAAGCCGTTTTTTGTTTATTGGGCATTTGTCGCTCTTGCAGCGATCACCTTTAAGAAAGAGCTTCTTCTGCTCAACGCGGCAAAGCCTGCATACCGGTCCAGTATATCGTGCCATTTTCCTTTTACCCCCTGTCAGATTCGACGAGCCTTGCGAGGCCTGCAACCATTATGGGGAATGGGTGTCACGTCGTTTATGGATTTAACCTTAAGACCAAGAACCCCAAGCTGTCGAATTGCAGATTCTCGACCAATACCCGGGCCCTTTACATAAACGTTCACTTCCCGCAGCCCGCTATTCATTGCCTTCTGAACAACCGTCTCAGCAACAGTCTGAGCCGCAAAGGGGGTGGATTTTTTTGCTCCTCTGAACTGATGCGTGCCCGAACTGGCCCACGCTATCGTGTTGCCATTCAAATCGGTGATAGTAATAATCGTATTGTTGAAGGTAGCCTGAATATAGACATTCCCTTCGTAAACGCTCTTTTTCTCTTTACGTTTCTTTGTAGTAGTTGTACCAGCCACTTTAGCACCCCTTGACCTTACACGGCCTTCTTCTTGTTAGCTACCGTCTTTCTCTTACCTTTCCTGGTTCGGGCGTTGGTTCTCGTCCTCTGTCCACGAACAGGAAGGCCTCGTCTATGCCTCAAACCACGATAGCATCCAATATCCATCAGCCGCTTGATATTGAGTGCAACCTCAGTCCTAAGTCGACCTTCTACTTTATAATCATTCTCAATGACTCTTCGGAGCTCAGCAAGTTCTTCGTTCGACAGATCATTGATTTTTTTGTTGGGATCGATGCCTGTCGTCTCGCAGATTTTCTTTGCACTCGCTCTTCCCAAGCCATAGATATACGTGAGAGCGATCTCTACATGTTTGTTGGGGAGGTCAACTCCCGCAATACGCGCCATGGAATTCCTCCTGCCCTTCAGCCTTGTTTCTGTTTGTGCTTCGGGTTTTCACAAACAATTCTGACAACGCCGTTACGACGAACTACTTTGCACTTGTCACATATCTTTTTAACGCTCGTCCTGACCTTCATAAGTTCCCCTTATGCGTGAACACGCAATTAAATACTATAATCAAAAAATATTCTACAGGCTCTTGGACTTGTTGTACCCTTTCCGAACCAACCCGTCATGATGGTGCATCTTCATGATGCCCTCAATCTGAGACATCGTGTCCAGGTCGACGCCCACGATAATCAGTAGCGAAGTGCCTCCCAAGAGGTAAGAAAGCTCACTCGGGAAGTTAAACAACCGCTGCATCAGGCTCGGTATGAAGGCGATCACAGCCAAGAATATTGCGCCAGGCAGAATAATCCGGTTCAAAATCCTATTAAGATATTCTTCCATCTTGTCGCTTCGAATGCCCGGAATCGATCCGCCGTTCTCCCTAATATTCTTGGAAATCTCCTGCGGATTGAGCGTAACCTGGGTATAGAAGTAAGCAAAGAAGACGATCAACACGATATAGAAGAAGTTGTACCAGAACCCCGCCGGGTTCAAGAAACTTGCAAAATCGCGCAGCCACTTAGCGTTAACCCCAAAACTCTGAGCAATCTGAAGCGGGAAGCTTAAAATGCTCGAAGCGAATATTACAGGCACAACGCCGGACGGATTGATCTTGAAAGGAATGTAGGTATTCTGAGCACCGTACATCTTTCTTCCAACAACGCGTTTTGCGTAGTTGACGGGTATCTTTCGCTGTCCTTTCTCTTCGATTACAACCAAAGCAACTATTGCAACGAACATCAGCAACACGACAATCGCATAGACTGCATTGATGTCGCCAGTCTGAATCTTTCTTAGGAGCTCATACACCGCATTAGGCAAACGTGCAACGATTCCGGCAAAGATCAACATTGAAACACCGTTGCCGACACCCTTTTTCGTTATCTGCTCGCCGATCCAAATCAGGAACATTGTCCCAGTCGTGACCGTCAATATCGAGATCAACGTGTACTGCAGCCGATTTGGCATGACAATGGCGTTCGGGATTCTGTCCGCCCACACCGTGGTGGAATACCCCTGGATAATGCAAATCGCAATCGTTCCAATTCGGCTCCATCTTGCAATTTTCTTTCTGCCACCATCGTCCTCAGCGGTTTCTTTAAGCTTTGGGAAGATGATCATCAGCAGTTCCATAATGATCTGCATGCTGATGTAGGGCATCACTCCAAGCATAAACAATGAAAAGTTCTTAAAGGCGCCGCCAGCAAAGAAATCGAGATAATCGGTTATTCCATTTCCTGAACCAGCCTGACTTGCGAAATACGACTGCAAAGCGCTTGCGTTGATTCCTGGCAAAGGCAGGTAGGTACCGAGCCTGAATATCATTAGCCAGAATATGGTGTAGAAAATTCTCTGCCTGAGTTCCTTAATGCGAAACATGTCTGAAAGCGCGTTCCCTGCCATGCATTCCTGCCTTTTACTTGCGCGTTACGACGCGTCCTGTGCTTTTCCCATTGCTGTGGGAATTTCCACTTTTCCGCCCGCGGCTTCAATCTTGGCCTTGGCTCCTGCGGAGACAGCATCAACACTAACATTGAGCGCAACCGAAATGGTGCCATTCCCCAACACTTTTACAGGGACTTCAGGTTTGCGTATAAGCCCTTTAAGCAACAGCGAGGCTGTATCCACGACATCGCCGGCAGAAAATCTCCCTTCCAGGTCGCAAAGATTGACAATTTGCCATTCTTTCTTGAACACTGCATTCGAGAAACCGCGGCGCGGCAAACGCCTATACAGCGGCATCTGTCCGCCCTCAAAGCCCGGATATGTCTTGCCGCCAGAACGCGACTGCTGACCCTTATTACCACGTCCTGCTGTCGTGCCAAGGCCGGAACCCTGTCCGCGGCCAACAATTCTCTTTTTCCTGGTAGCACCCTCGGGCGCATGAAGCAAATAGTCGGACATCACTCGACCTCCTTGGTCGAAACGAGGTGCTGCACGGTGTTCACCATACCCAGAATAGAAGGTGTGGCTTCCTTTACTGTCGAAGAACCAATCTTGCGCAGCCCTAGCGAACGAACCGTCGCCTTCATGACCGGCTTTTGATGGATAAGGCTCTTCTTAAGCGTTATTTCAATCTTAGCCATGATCAACCCCACAAATCTTTGAGCGTCTTCCCGCGGTTCTTGGCCACGGTCTTGGCGTCCAGAAGCTGCTCCGCTCCATTAAAAACAGCGCGGACTATGTTCATGGAATTGCGTGAACCTATGCACTTGGAAATGACATCGGTATAGCCTGCAGATTCCATTATTGCACGCACAGGCCCTCCGGCAATAACACCCGAACCAGATACAGCCGGCTTAATCATTACCGTAGTTGCCTTGTATTTTCCAACAATCTCATGAGGAAGTGTCCCGTTCTTTACAGGAACATGAACCACCGCCCTCTTAGCCTTTTCTACTGATTTGCGAATTGCTTCGGTGACGTCATTTGCCTTTCCAAAGCCAAATCCGACATTGCCCTGATGGTCTCCCACCACTGTAAGAGCGGAGAAGGAGAAGCGGCGACCACCTTTTACTACCTTCGCAGTTCTATTCAGTTGAACTAACTTCTCAGTAAAGTTATCGTGAGGCTGGGTGTCTTCTTTTCGATTCCTATCCACAGCTACCCCCTAAAATTTCAGCCCGGCTTTGCGGGCTCCATCGGCAATTGCCTTGACTACGCCATGATACTGATAGCCATTTCTATCAAAAACAACCGTAGTTATTCCTTTTTCAATCGCCCGTTTTCCGATCTCTTCGCCAAGCTTACCGGCGCCTTCCACATTGTGTCCAAGGTCATTTAGTGATTTTTCAAGCGTGGAAGCGCTCACCAACGTGTGTCCTACGCTATCGTCAATAATTTGAACATAAAAATTCAAATTAGACCTATAAACAGTCATTCGAGGACGCTCAGCCGTACCAGTGATCAATTTGCGGACTGAATGCTTTCGTTTGTTGCGCTTTCTTAGTTTATCTTCAAGTTCCCTTACGCTCATGTCATCCGCCTCACTTTATACCGGTCTTGCCAACTTTTCGACGAATCTTCTCGTCCTCGTAGCGGATGCCTTTGCCCTTATAGGGCTCTGGCTTCCTTATGGAACGAATTTCGCTCGCGAACTTGCCGACAAGCGCCTTATCGGCGCCGCTAATAACCAACTTCTGACCGTTAGCCTCTATGGCTACGGAAATCCCCTTAGGCACCATAACAACAAAATCGCTTGAGAACCCGAGGCTCATAACAAGGAGGTTGCCTTGCAACTCGGCACGGTAGCCGACGCCGTTGATGATCAACGACTTTTTGAAGCCTTCGGACACACCAATGACCATACTGTTGATAAGGTTTCGATACAGCCCGTGATAGGCTCCCGATTGCTTATCCTCACCTTTCCTGGTGACATAGACATTGGAATCCTTAACTTCTATTCCGACTTCAGGAAGATAATCCTGCTCAAGTTTCCCTTTTGGCCCTTCGACTACGACTCGGGTGGGTTCAACTGTGACCTTTACACCCTGTGGTATCTGGACCGGCCGTATTCCGATTCTTGACATCGCCTTCCCCTTGCCTTACCAGACCGTACAGATGAGTTCGCCACCCACCTGCTTTTCAACGGCCTTCTTGCCTGTAATAATCCCTTCTGAAGTCGAGATAATTAACGTACCATAGCCGTTAAGCACGCGGGGAATTTCCTTGTAGCCGGAATAAACTCGCCTGCCAGGTTTGGACACCTTATCTAGACCATGCAAAACAGGATTATTGCCTTCGTCGTACTTTAGAAAAATCCTGATTACGTTTACGCCGTCCGACTGAATCTTCTTGAAGTTCTTGATATATCCTTCAGTCTTGAGAATCTTGACAATCTCAAGCTTGAGTCTGGAGGCCATGATATCAACCTTCTCGTGACGGGCCGCACTTGCGTTGCGGATCTTTGTCAACATATCCGCGATGGGATCAGAAACGCTCATCGCAACCTCCTACCAGCTCGATTTCGTCACGCCAGGAAGTTTGCCTTCAGAAGCAAGCTTCCGGAAGCAAATTCGGCACATATCGAACTCTCTCATGTACCCTCTGGACCTGCCGCAGATATGGCAGCGGCGAACTTTCCGAGTCATGTACTTTGGCTTCTTTTCAGCCTTTAGAATCATCGCCTTTCGAGCCATGTATGCCTTCCTTACTTTCTGAAGGGCATGCCCAATTTGGCAAGGAGCGCCCTAGCTTCCTTGTCCGTTTTTGCGGTCGTCACGATCGCAATATTGAGCCCCATCACCTTCTCAATTTTATCAAAGTCGATTTCCGGGAAAATAATCTGCTCCGTCAGACCAAGCGAGAAATTCCCATGCCCATCAAAAGCATTGGGGTTAACACCTCTAAAGTCTTTAACACGGGGAAGTGCGACGTTCATCAAACGATCGAGGAACTCCCACATATAATTGCCCCTCAAGGTAACACGCGCACCAATTTCCTGGCCCTGCCTGATCTTGAACGTAGCAATGGACTTTCTAGCCTTAGTCTTAACGGCATGTTGTCCGGTAATAATCTCCAAATCATTGACCGCTGCGTCGAGGAGCTTCTTATTCTCCTTTGCTTCGCCAACGCCCATGGACACAATCACTTTTACAAGACGAGGTACTTGCATAAATGAACTATACCCCATCTCCTTAAAAAGCTCCGGAGCAATCCTTTCTTTATAGGCCGTCTTAAGCCGGGGTACGTAAACCTTCGCCTCTGTTTTCGCCTCTGCCATCAGAGAACCTCCCCGCACTTTCGGCATACACGCTTCTTGGTGTTACCGTCGAGTTTATAGCCTATCTTTACTGGCCCACATTTCTTGCAAACAATCATCACATTGGAAACACTTAAAGGCGCTTCAATCTCGATAATGCCGCCTCGATCTTGCTGGTTTTTCTTCTTCATAGCCTTCTTTACCATGTTGACACCAGCAACGATCACGCGACCATTCTCGCGGTCGATCTTTAGCACCTTTCCCTGCTTTCCCTTATCCTTGCCGGCTATGACCTGGACAAGGTCTTCCTTGCGGAGCTTGTACTTAGTACTGGCCATACCCTCTCCTTAAAGGACCTCGGGTGCGAGAGAAACGATTTTCATATAATCTTTCTCACGCAGCTCTCGAGCAACCGGCCCGAAGATGCGCTTGCCCTTCGGGTTTTTGTTAGCATCGATAATGACGCATGCATTGTCGTCAAAACGAATATATGTACCGTCAGGCCGCCTGTATTCCTTGTGCGTCCGCACGATAACCGCCTTTTCAATAGTCCCCTTCTTAATTGAAGAGTTTGGAAGCGCGGATTTTACAGCCACCACGATGACGTCGCCCACAGAAGCATATCTTCGCCTGGTACCACCCAAAACCTTAATGCATTGGACGGTTTTTGCACCGGAGTTGTCAGCGACCGTGAGCATACTTTCAACCTGAATCATTTTCTTCTCCCGTTCGCCTATTTCGCCCGTTCGACGATCTGCACAAGCCGCCAATGCTTCTCTGCAGAGAGTGGCCTGCATTCTTCTATGCGTACTGTGTCACCAACATGTGCCTCGTTGGATTCATCGTGCGCCTTGATTCTCTTGGACTTCGTTACGTACTTCTTATAAAGCGGATGAAGCTTTCGCTGAATGACTTCCACCACGATGGTTTTATCCATCTTGTCGGAAGCAACTATGCCCTGCAGAACCAGCTTCCCCTTCTTTTGTTTCTGAACGTCGGTTTCCACGATATTCTCCTCGAGCCCTTACGCCTGTTCTGCATTGCCGGCCTTTTTTTCGGCCTGGCAAATGAGGGTTTCGACCCGCGCTATCTGACGGCGGAGAGTCCGCTTTTCAACAGGATTCTCCACATGCCCCATAACCATCTGGAAGCGAAGATCGAAATACTTCTTGCGAAGTTCGTCGCGTTTGACCCTAAGCTCTTCTAGCTTTAAATCTTTGAATGAATTCTTCATCGTCTTACTCCGTCTCTTCGCGCAGAGCAAACTTGGTCTTTACCGGCAACTTGGATCCTGCAAGCCGCATGGCTTCTTCCGCTACCTTCGGCTCAACTCCAGAAAGCTCAAACAGCACCTGACCTGGCTTGACTACGGCGACCCAATACTCTGGGCCCGGCTTGCCTTTTCCCATACGGGTTTCCAAAGGCTTCTTTGAATAGGGCTTATCCGGGAAAATCCGAATCCAAAGCTTTCCACCACGCTTAATATAGCGGTTAAGTGCGACACGCGCAGCTTCGATCTGCCTATTTGTAAGCCACTTTGGCTCCATGCACACCAAACCATACTCGCCGAAGGCAATCGAGTTGCCGCTCTGAGCAACACCGCGAATCGTACCACGTTGCTGCTTTCTATATTTAACTCTCTTCGGGATAAGCATATATTAGCTCCTAACCTCTTCTGCATCAGAAGTCCCGTGGTACTCCCTGCGAGGACGTCGATCTTGCCTCGGTTCGCGACCAGGTGCCATTCCGGCCTCATGCCGCGGTGCCTTACGCGCCAGCATACCTGCATCCTCGGCCTTATCAGTGCTGTACACCATGCCCTGATAAATCCACACCTTAACGCCAATCTTACCAAAAGTTGTATTGGCTTCGGCAAACCCATAATCTATGTCGGCACGCAAAGTATGCAAAGGAATACGCCCTTCCTTAAGCTCTTCGGTTCGAGACATATCGGAGCCACCCAAACGGCCAGACAGACGAACCTTGCAGCCCTGAGCGCCACCTTTGATCGCGTTAGAAATTGCCATTTTCATAGCTTTTCTAAAAGACCCACGGCCCTCAAGCTGACGGGCAATGCCCTGGGCAACGAGCTGAGCATTGGTATCGGTTTTCTTGATCTCTTTGATCTTGATCTGTACCTTCTTGCTCGCAACCTTCTGAATCTCCATGCCGATTTTCTCGATATTCGCGCCCTTTACACCAATAAGAACGCCAGGTCTCGCTGTATGGATAATCACGGTAATTCGCTGCGGATGTCGAATAATCTCGATGTCAGCAACGTCGGCGCCTTTTACCTCAGGGAGCTCATAAATTCGCTTCCTGATTGCAAGATCCTCGTGGAGTGTCTTGGCGTAATCGCGTGGCTCCACATACCAATGAGAGCTCCAATCCTTATTGATTCCAATACGAAGTCCAATCGGATTTACTTTTTGACCCACGTTACGCCTCCGACTTCTTGCCGATCTCGTCTACGACACAAGAAATGCGGCACATTCGTTTGACAAGCATATCAGCCCTTCCCCGGGCACGAAACCAAACCCTGCGCATTCTCGGACCTTCGTCCACCCGCAACTCCTTGATGTAGAGCATGTCTTCGTCAAGCTTGCGGTTCTGATTCAGTGCGTTGGACGCTGCCGAAACCAAAACTTTCTTAATCAATTGCGCACCCTTGTGAGGCATATTGTCCAAAATCGCTATCGCCTCAGTGTAGGGCTTTTTCCTGATAAGGTCGGCAACGGGGCGAACCTTAAAAGGCGAGGCGACAAGCCATTTCGCCGTTGCGCTATACCCTGATTTCTTTTCAGCCATGGCCGTCCCCTAGACTTTCTCGGCTTTTTTGTCGCTGCCTGCATGCCCACGGAAAATGCGGGTAGGAGCGAACTCACCGAGTTTATGACCAACCAAGTTCTCTGTCACATAAACAGGAACCCAAGTTTTGCCGTTATACACGGAAATCGTTAGTCCAACCATTTCCGGAATAATTGTTGAAGTTCTGGAGTAGGTCTTAATAAGTTTCTTGTCTCCAGACTTTTTCGCTTCAGTTACTTTCTTGTACAGGCTCTTCTCAATGAAGGGCCCCTTCTTTATGGACCTTGACACGAGTTTGCTCCTCTATCACTTTCGGCGCTTAGTTATAAAGCGACTGGAAGGCTTGTGCGGATCACGCGTCTTATAGCCTTTGGCTGGCTGACCCCATGGAGACACAGGCTGCTTGTAACCTTTTCCACGCCCTTCACCACCACCATGTGGGTGATCAACAGGGTTCATGACAGTTCCACGAACGGTTGGCCGAATCCCGAGCCATCTTGTTCGGCCCGCTTTTCCAATGCGCTCATTCATGTGTTCGTCGTTACCAACCGAACCAACCGTCGCCATGCACTTCTTAAAGACCATGCGCAACTCGCCGGAAGGCAATTTAATAACGACATAGTCGCCCTCAACACCGGCAAGCAAGGCGCCAGCGCCAGCGGAACGAGCAAGCTGTCCACCTCGGCCCAGGGTCAACTCAATATTATGAACAGTAAACCCAAGCGGGATATTCTCCAAAGGAAGCGCATTACCTACTTCAGGGGTAGCCTTAGGTCCCGACATAACCTTCTGCCCAACCTTGAGACCTTTGGGTGCAATAATATAGCGCTTCTCGCCGTCAGCATACTTCAAAAGCGCAATATTGGCGCTTCGGTTCGGATCGTACTCAATGCTGGAAACAACAGCGGGAATATCAAATTTATCCCGTTTAAAATCAATCTCTCTATAAAGTTTCTTGTGTCCACCACCATGGTGTCGCACAGAAATTCTTCCATTAGAGGCTCGACCACCGGTGCTCCGCTTGCCCTTGGTAAGGGATTTTTCGGGATTGCTTTTGTTCGTCGTGATCTCATCGTTCACTACCTGAACTCTGTGGCGCAAACCTGGTGTAATCGGCCTAAAAGTTCTAATACCCATAATTTTCCCCTACTTCCTTCATGCGCCTTCAAAAACGCTGATCGTCTCACCCTTCTGGATGCGCACGATAGCCTTTTTCCACTCAGCGGTCCGGCCAGGTTTGCCTCTGAGACGCTTGGGTTTAGATTTGACATTGATTATTCTGCAGCTTACAGGCGTAACTTTAAAAAGTGCCTTTACTGCTTCCATAATCATGATCTTGTCCGCGCGGGAATCGACCTTAAAAACATACTGGCCAGATTCCCGCATGATATTGCTCTTTTCCGAGAGCACCGGCTCGATCAAAATCGACTCATACTCCATCTCGGCGCTCCTTCTTACTCAGCGTAAAATTCATTGAGCTGCTTTGCCGCGGACTCAAGCATCAAAACCTTTCTCGCATAAAAAAGATCATGTGCTCTTAGCCTGTTGTACGACAAATAACTCAGCCAGGGAATATTCCGTGCAGCACGCTTCAGCATAGGATCGTCATCCTTAAGTACTATTACCGTTCGCTCCGGCTTCTTAAGATCGACGAATTGCCCAAGAAGGGCCACAAGGTCCTTTGTCTTTCCGCTTGCCACAGTAAAATCCTCGACAACGGTCAAGGTTCCGTCCTGAGCCTTCTGGCTCAAAATGGTCTTGAGTGCCAACTGCTTGGCCTTCCGTGGCATCTTATATGAAAAGTCCCTGGGTTTAGGTCCGAACGAGACACCACCACCTACATAGATGTTAGACTTGGTGTCGCCATGACGAGCATGGCCCGTACCCTTCTGCCCGTAAGGCTTTCTATTTGTACCATGAACCTCACCACGGTCTTTGGTACACGCTGTGCCAACCCGCGCATTCGCAAGTTCATTATTGATTGCATACCACACAACATCGTCATTAATAGGAAGCCCGAAAACAGTCTCGGACAGCTCAACGTTCCTGAGCTCCTTCCCATTGGTGGAAACAACTTTACTTTCCATTGGGCCCTCCACCTTCAGTTCTTCTTGATGGCTTTACGAACAAGCACATCACAATTTCTTGGTCCGGGAAGAGCGCCCCTCACAAGAACGACGCTTTTTGCAGTGTCCACTCGAACCACCTTCAGGTTTTGAACCGTTACCTGCTCTCGACCCATGCGACCCGGCAGCTTGA
>AMWB02156928.1_pt1 | contig 15389 bp, 10 predicted proteins | sample 200311 | NCBI WGS metagenome assembly AMWB02 (sample SAMN02737377, study PRJNA173069) | bioreactor metagenome | biome: anode biofilm in microbial fuel cells | place: USA: California | collected 2010-12-16 | reverse complement strand
GTAGGGAAAAGAGGCAGCATCGTCATTTCCAAAAATCTGGTTGATAGCCTAGGATTAGGAACTGGGGACAAGTTTACGATTCGGAAAAGCAAGGCCGGAATTGCATTGAAGAAAGTCGAATAGCTGTTCCAGTCCTGGCGCTACAGATATTTTTAACCGAGCGGTTGAGATACTCTCTCCCGCTTTTTTATCGCATCGCCACATAATCATGTTGTCTGAAAACACCAAAGCAGTTATCGCCTGGTTAAACGTTTGCGTGTTTTGGGGCACGACATATCTGGTTATTCGGATTGGAGTCGGACACCTGCCTCCAATGCTTTTTGCTGGCATTCGATGGGTCATAGCTGGGGCCATCTTCATTTTATTCTTAAGGTGGAGAGGTAAGTCGCTCCCGAAGGCCAATGAAATAGTTCACTTGGCGGTGGTAGGCTTGGCCCTGTTGGGGTTTGCAAACGGACTGGTAGTGTTTGCGGAACAATGGATTCCGAGTGGCCTGACTGCCCTCTTGCTCACAACCATGCCGTTTTTCATGGTAGGGCTGGAATTTCTATTGCCGAAGGGTCCGAAGCTGAACGCGACTATCCTGATCGGCCTTATAATGGGTTTGGTTGGCGTTTGTCTGATTTTCTGGGAAGACATCAAATACCTAACCGATGCCAACAATCTGGTGGGCGTGTTGGCGCTGTTGGGCGCGGTAATTTTTTGGTCAATAGGCTCGCTCTACTCCAAATACGTCAAAGTTGATGTGAATCCGCTGATGGGAGCCTCTGTCCAAATGCTGATTGCTGGGATTTTCTTGAGCGTGGTAGGGATTTCGATTGGAGAGCTTCCTCGTTTGAATCTTGAAATCAATGGACTGCTCTCCATCGCTTATCTGATAATATTTGGTTCATTCGTCGGATACGCTTCCTACATCTATGCTCTTGGCAAGTTGCCCTTATCTCTTGTGTCAACCTTCGCCTACATCAACCCGATTATTGCGCTATTCTTGGGCTGGCTCATTCTGAACGAGAAGCTCAATTTTCAGATAGCCATAGCAGCGGCAGTGATTATTGCTGGCGTTTTCATTGTGAAGCAGGGAGCGGCCCGGTTAAAAAATTCTTGATAGGTCCAACCTAAAAAAACTTGAGATTTTCCCCTTGGGCTCATCCTAACATTATAGTTATTCATTGTTCAGAGCCTTCCTGACTGCTGAGGCGATCTCATTTATCAGGATGGGCTTCATGACAAAGGCTTTTATGCCTATTTGCTTAGCTCTCTCCTGGTCTATCGCCTGGCCATAGCCAGTGCAAATAATAACTGGAAGGTCTGGCCTTATGCTCATTAATTCTTTTGCAAGCGCAACTCCTGTCATGCCAGGCATTGTCTTATCAGTGATCACAAGATCGAAAAATGAAGGCTTGGCCTTGAACAATTCAAGCGCCTCTATCGGGCTGGTTCGAGAAACGACATGGTATCCTAAACGTTGAAGCACTTGGTGTCCGATATCCACTAACATTTTTTCATCATCGACAAACAGGATCCGCTCAAAGCCACCCGTTATTAAATTTGGAAGCTCCGCCTTGCTTGAGGCCGCGATATCGGTTTTTGGCAGATAAATTTGGAAAGTAGTGCCTTTCTTTAGTTCACTTTTGACCTTAATTGTTCCGCCATATTTCTTGACAATTCCATGAACAACAGCGAGCCCCAATCCAGTACCGACTCCCTTTTCTTTCGTCGTGAAGTATGGATCAAAAATTCTTTTTATTACATCAGGAGTCATTCCATATCCGGTGTCCCTAACTGAAATTCTAACGTAGGCCCCAATTTCCAAGTCAATTAAATCATTTTTCTGCGAGAGGTCGATCTCAATGTTTTGTACAGAAACCTCCATAAGACCCGCCTCATCACCGATTGCATGCTGAGCATTGGTGCAAAGATTCATGATTATCTGGTGAAGTTCAACTGAATTTGCTAAAACAGCCCCGGACTGGCCATCAATTCGAGTTTTGATTTCAATTGTTGCCGGTATCGTCGCTCGCAGGAATTTTACAGCTTCTTTGGCAACTAGTGCTACCCTGACGGGCATTCGATCTTCATCGGTTTGTCTGCTGAACGCAAGAATCTGCTTAACAAGATCTTTTGCCCGGTTCGCAGCAGTCAGGACTTCCTTCAGTTCAGCAGTGCAGTGTTCGGCACCTTCATTGAGCGTGGCAAGTTCAGTATAGCCAATTATTGCAGATAAAATATTGTTGAAATCGTGAGCAATACCTCCGGCCAAAGCTCCAATGGCTTCCATTTTCTGCGCTTGCTGAAGCTGGATTTCGATTTTCTTTTTTTCCTCTTCGGCGAGTTTGGTTGGCGTAAAGTCTATTAGAATGCCCCTAACACCGGTGGCATTTTTCTCTCGCATGACTCGATTGGCGTGAACCCCTACGGGAAATTTAGTCCCATCTTTCTTGACGGCTGTATATTCTTGCCTACCTAACATCCGGCCTTCTAAATTGAGCATAATATCGCTGGCTATTCGCTCTCTGTCTTCAGGAATAAATGTCTCTAGAACATTAAAACCCTTTCCGAGATCTTCAGGGGTATAACCAAAAAGCGCATAGCCTGTTTGGTTTAAATAAACAAGATTGCCTTTAGAATCGACTTCAAATATTACTTGAGGCAGTGATTCTGCAAGCTCTCGATATTTCCTTTCAGTTTCTCTCAATTTTTCATCAATCCGTTTACGCTCGGTGATATCGCGAAAGACTCCGAATAGTTGAGTCTCGCCCTGATACTGAACCGGTACACCGGTGGACTCGACATGCACTGGCTGCCCATCCAAAGTCAAAATTCGATGTTCCCGTGGGGGGGCGATCCATTTTTCTTTGCTCCCCTTTCTAATCCTTTCCATGGACTCAGGTCGGTCATCCGGGTGAATCAGGTCCAAATATCGCTTCCCCATCAATTCTTCAGCACAACTCGCCCGGAATAGCTTAATGGCAGCCGGGTTCGCATAAATGACAGCATCGCCAGACCGCACGATGATGGCGTCTGTCGAAGACTCGACGATTTGGCGGTGCCGTTCTTCGCTCTCTCGCAAAGCATCCCCGGCCGCTTTGCGCTCACTGATATCTTGAACAAGAGAAATAAAGCATAACGGCCTTCCGCCTTGATCACGCTGAACGCTGGCGCTGATCAGAGTACGGACCAATGAACCATTTTTATGTACAAACCGCCGTTCTTGTTCGCCAAAGACGATGTTGCCCTCAATGAGATCTCTGAGAAATTGGGCACGATTCTCCAAGTCCTCGGGATAGGTAAAGGCCTCGACCGGCATTCCGACCAGCTCAGCGGCGCTATAACCTAAAATGCGTGTCATGGCCGGATTGACTTCACGGTAGATCCCATCAAGGCTCACTCGGGTCATGCCAATCGAGGCGCTCTCGAAAATTCCCCGGTACAGCTGCTCACTTCGCAGCAGCGCTTCTTCCGCCCTTCTGCGGTCGGTAATATCGGTAATGAAACCCTCGATCGCCAAGAGTTCCCCACTACCGGAAAAAACACCTTGCCCTTTCTCCAGTACCCACTTTTCTTCGCCGCCGGCCGTGCGAATTCGATAAGTGAGATTGAATTGCGAGTGTCTTTCAAGGTTGCTTTCAACCTGCTCCCGAACCATCTTCAGATCTTCCGAGTGGATCAATTCAGCGTAGCTTTTGAGGCGGTTGTCAAGCAGGTGATCTGCTGGAAATCCGGTCAAATCTAAGCAACCGTCGCTTACGAATTTCATCGTCCAAAAATCATCATTTAGGCAGCGGTAAGCCATCCCCGGCAGGTTCGCCATCAGTGTCGAAAGCCGACGTTCGCTCTCAGCCAGCAACTCTTGAGCCTGCACTCGGTCGGTGATATCGACGCAGGCTCCGATTCTTTTCGATGGGATCCTGCCGGACTCGGTCTCACGAAATATGGTGCGCCCCCGCCACAGAATCCATCGAACCTGTCCATTCGGCCGAATCACGCGGTGTTCGGAATAAAAAGAGCCGTCTCCGTTAGGGTCCAAGCCGCGCCGGCCAATTTCTAAAACACGTTCTATGTCATCTTGATGAACGACCTTATATGCCGCCTCATTGGTTATCTCTATCCCGTGCTGAACCCCTAAGATATCGCACAACTCGGGCGACCAGTGGACCTTGTTGGAATCCAGGTCTGACATATAGGTGCCAATTTTGGCGGCCTCAATCGCGATACGCATGCGCTCTTCGCTTTCGCGTAGCTTCTCCTCGGCATGCTTGCGGTTGCTTATGTCGGTGAAAATTCCTAAATGCTGAATTTGTCCCTGAATCTTAATTGGCACTCCGGTAGATTCCACATGTATTATCTGCCCATCTGCGGCTATCATTCGGTGTTCACGACGAGGAGCTATCCATTTTTCACTTTTGCTCTTTTTAATCCTTTCAGCCGATTCGGGCCGATCATCTGGATGAACTAAATCCAAATAGCATTTTCCAACCAAATCTCCTGGTTGTTTCACCCTAAATAATTTGAGTGCAGCCGGATTGACATGAATTATTTCCTCACCGGACCAGACAAGTATCGCATCAGTCAAAGACTCAATAAGTTGACTGTATTTATCCTCACTCTCGCGTAGCGCATCCTCCACCTGCTTGCGCTCAGTAATATCGCGAGTAATGGAAAGAATAACGTCCTTTTGATCTAACCGCAGAACACGAGCGGACATCAATCCGACGCCTATCTGGCCATTTTTTCGCCGGAATCTGGCCTCGAAATTCTTTACATAACCCTGGCTCTGCAGGGTTTCGACTAACCTTTGTCTATCTTTCCGGTCATACCAAATGTTAAGATTGATGGAGCCTTTGCCGATGGCATCTTCTCGGGTGTAGCCGGTTAATTTTGTAAAACCTTCATTTATATCGATATACATTCCATCCGTAAGCCTATTGATATTTATCGAGTCCGGACTTGTGTGGAATGCTAACCGAAACTTCTCCTCGCTTTGGCGCAGAGCCTCTTCGGCCTGCGTGCGATCGGTGATATCGTGAATAATCGAATAAAGAAGCGTCTGGCCTCTTACCGTCAATGGCCCAGCATAAACTTCAACATCCCTTATAGTGCCGTCGGATAGGCGGTGTTTAAAAAAGAAGTTCCTGCGTTTTTCCGTATAGGCTAACTGCATTTGGGCGAAGAGTTCATCTTTTTTTAGTGTATTGATTTCGTCAATCCTGAGCTTTTTTAGCTCCTCCCGGCTCCATCCGTAGTAGGCGCACGCAGCTGGATTAGCATCCTTGATTGCGGCGGTCTCTGGATCGATGAGGAGCATGACGGCATGATTGTTTTCAAACAGGCTTCGATAGACGGTTTCGATCTCACCCTGGTGCAGCCTGGCTGCCTCGGCTTTCACATCCGTAATCTGATGATTCAACATGCTTATTTCATTTGACATTGTTTGGTTTCAACCCCTTATCTCTGGCAAATCGATATAGAATTCTAAATTTTACCACATCGGCCGAACTATCTCAAAAATATCTGAGGTATCGTCCAGACCGCCCAAGCCGCTGTGCTGTGGTCCTTTTCTTGCCAGCCATGAATGCGCTGGCGGTTTGGGTTAGTTGCGTCCTGTTGCAGGGCACGGGAAAAAGCTTTGTTGAGGAAGTGGCCCACCGGTTCAAAGCGTGGTAAGTTCTCCAATTGAAAGTCGGGAAAAATGAACGACTGCTAATGGAGGGTGGCTGAAATGGATCGAGCCAAAGTCGAATCGATGATCCGTGAGAACGGCTATGACGATTTCAAGTGGATTGCAGGCCAGGATGTGGTGGTGAGCCAATGGCCGAGATTCAAGTGCATGTTCGGCTGCTCCAGCTATGGCAAGAAGGGGGCCTGCCCGCCATCGGTGCCGTCGGTTGCTGAATGCCGCGAATTTTTCAGCGAATATGAACATATCGCCGTCATCCACTTTCAGAAAAAGCTTAACAAGCCGGAAGACCGCAAGGAATACAGCCGGAAAACCAACGCCAAACTCTTGAAACTCGAAAGAGCGGTATTTCTGGCTGGCCATCAGAAGGCGTTTCTGTTGTTCATGGATGAGTGCCGGATGTGTGAAGAGTGCCCGGGCACTCGAAGCGAATGCAAGAATTTATCGTTATCTCGGCCGTGCCCTGAGGGTCTGGGCGTCGATGTTTTCGCCACGGTTCGCAAATTGGGATATCCGATAGAGGTGCTGACGGATTATCGGCAAGCGATGAACCGGTATTCGTTTCTGATGGTGGAATGAGGCAGGATCTCAGATGGCTGCAACGCACGCTTCCCGCCTCCGAGCCATTGTGCTTCTGCTTCTGACGGCGCTGCTCTGGAGCACCAGCGGCTTGTTCGTCAAGCTCCTGCACTGGGATCCGCTTTCGATCTTCAGCGCTCGGGGCATCGTAGCCAGTGTGGTGTTCCTGATCTGGCTGCGCCGGGTTCACTTTCGGATCACTCCTTTTCTGGTCGCTGGGGTCGCCGGATACATGGGCGCACAGTTCCTTTTTATTTTTTCCACCCGCTTGACCACAGCCGCCAACGCCATCTTTCTTCAGTACACCGCACCCATCTATGTCATTATCTTCGGAGTCTGGTTTTTAGGCGAACGGCCCCGCCGGATCGATTGGATCACGATGGTCGTGATCTTTGCCGGGATGATGCTGTTCTTCGGGCAGGGCCTAACCTTTGAGGGGTTTTACGGAAATCTGGCAGCCATATTAGGGGGCGTGGCTCTGGCGGCCATGATCGTATCCACCCGCGCCCAGAAGGACAGCCAGCCGGCCCAGATCTTTCTCATCGGCAGTTGTCTGGGCGGCCTGATCGGCCTGCCATCGGTGCTCCAGGAAACCTGGAGCCTGACGGACGTTGCGATCATTGCCTATTTGGGGATTTTCCAAACCGGCTTGGCCTCGGCGCTATATTCCATCGCCATTCGACAAGTTCCGGCTCTCGAATCTAATTTGATTCTGATGCTGGAGCCTGTTCTAAACCCGCTCTGGGTATTCCTTGTGATTGGCGAGTCTCCGGCTGCCCTTGCTTTGGTGGGCGGTGCCGTCGTGCTTGGCGCCATAGCTGTTCGGGTCATCGTCGGGGCCCGGCGAACCGACCTCTGACGCATCGGCGCATCCCTATAGCCAGTCCAAGCTCGGTCAAAGTTCTCTCAAAATCTTTCATTAAAACAGGGCACAAGTGGCTCTGAAAGCACCAATCTCTGTAGTCGATATAGAAATCGAGCCGATCGGTGGCCGGGGAAGAGTCGTAGGTGCAGCATTCCGAAACGAAAGTGGAGACTTGGCCGAAATTGATAGAAAGCCTCATTGTTTCAACATCTTGACCATTAACATGAACCATGCCTTTTAAGTGCGCGACCAGCCAATCTCTCGCGATGTTGATTTGTTCGGAATTTCGATCTTCAAAGAGGCAGGGTTTTACCCCATCCACTTTATGTTGATCGCGCAGCCAGCGGGCCGATAGGCGCTTATAAGCCATATTTACATTCTCGATGGTGGCGAATGGTTCCAAACCGAGAGACTGATAGCATTCGCTTAGATTCATCGGCCCGACCTCCAATTTGGCTTTCTAAAGATCGCGTGTAGATTTCTATATTTTTATCGGGTGATTTTGAGGAAATCTTGAATGGTAAAGGAAAAAGCGGACCTAACGAGAATATCAGGGGGATGGAGGGCTATTCCAGGAAAACGACCAGTCTTTCACCTTTCACTTCGACCTTGAAGGTTTTTATAGAGCCGGTAGGCGGTCCGAAGATCTTTTTGCCGTCATCGGTGTAGGTAGACTTGCCGACGCTACAGCACTGGACCGTTCCGGTGCCGGGAACCGGGTCAAGACGGCGATGGCCGATATGTGTGCATCGATTGTGAAAGGCATGAAATTTTCCATCATCGCCGATTACCAACACGCGTACGGGCAATCCGCCGCCTTCCAGTCTCAAAGCGCCACCGGGCTTCTTCAACTCGACCGCGCGGTTCAGGTCGATTAGGATCTTGCCATCCCTGAAGGTCCAGCACTGCGGATTGAGCGGTTTTTGGGTCGCCGGCATACCGAAAATGCGCTGGAAGAAACCGCGATTCAGGAATCTGATGGTCATGAGGCCTCGAAAGAGTCTTTTTTCAAAGGTGGCTATTTCGAAAAAGGATTGAACCAAAGGGCTGAGGCAGACCTACCGGTTCGCGCAGCCGGGGAAATGGCTTCGGGTCTTAGCCCTTTAAAATGCTATCCCTTTTTCGCCAATACTTGGCCGATAGCCTGGATAAGCTCATCGCGCTTGTACGGTTTGGCCAAGAACGCATCGGGTAGCGACCGATGTTCCCCGGCCATGGCCTGCGCTTCGTTATACCCGCTGGTCAGGATTACCTTGATTTCCGGTGAAAGCTTCCTCAACGCCTCCAGTGTCTGCCACCCATCCATGCGGGGCATCGTCAGATCGCAGAGGACAAACTGAATCTTCTCCTGAGGCTGGCGGAACGTTTCAAGCGCCTCAGCCCCATCCCTGGCGGACACGACATCAAATCCGAGGTTTTTGAGCACGGTCATGGTGAGCTTTCTCAGCATATCGTCGTCTTCAACCAACAGAATCGTGCCTTCGCCCTCAAGGACAGGGACGGCGGCCGCATGTTCCAACTGAGGCGCGACCTCGTCATCGGATACGGGGAAATAGACCCTGAATGTGCTCCCTTTGCCTGGCCTGCTCTCCACCGCTACAGCCCCACCATATGCCTTAACCACGCCCAACACCACTGGAAGCCCTAATCCTCGTCCAGTGAACTTGCTGGAGAAAAACGGGTCAAAAAGCTTTTCGATATCCTTGCTGGCGATCCCGCACCCTGAATCAGCCACTTCTATGCAAGCATAGATTTTGTCCCGCGGTTGCCAGTCCAAGGGGAACCTGTTGGTAGCCGGGATTTCATCTTGGGAAACAGCCCTAACGGCCATTTGGATGGTGCCACGGCCACCTCCGATGGCCTCCCACGCGTTCGTGCAGATGTTCGTCAAAACCTGCTGTAGCTGGTTGGCGTTGGCCCTGACCATCGGCCCATGGGGAGGTAGGTCAGGCTTTAGAAGCACATCTTTAGGCATGGCGGATCGAAGCGTTTCCAGGCCTCCTCGGCAAGTTTCGGCCAGATCGATTGTATCGGCCTTCGCCCGTGTCTGCCCGAGGTATGTCAGCATCAGGCCGCTAACCTCTGCCACCTTGCGCGCTGCTTGTATGGCATCTATTAAATTATCAATGGCTCCCGTCTCAGATGGAAGCACGTTCATGACCATTTCAAGATTTCCCAGCACGACCCCAAGCAGGTTGTTGAAACGATGGGCTATCGCTCCCGCCATGCGGCCGAGGCTTTCAGCTTTTTGGAGTTGGCGGTTCTGGTCTTCGAGCCGCGCCTTATCGTCCTCAGCTCTAACGCGCTTTGTGATGTCGGTAATAAATCCTTCGATAGCGACCAGATAACCGTCTTCCGAAAAAACGCCTTCGCCGATCTCCATCACCCACTTTTCTTCGCCAGTTGCAGATCGGATTCGATAGGTGAGGTTGAATTGGGATCGTTTTCCTGCAGCGTGTTGGACTTGGTCCCAGACCATTTGCCTGTCGTCTGGATGGATCAACTCGGCATAGCTCACCCGTCGGTTTTCAAGAAGTTCCTCTGACGGGTAGCCGGTCAAATCGAGACATCCCTTGCTCACAAACGTCATGGTCCAGAGTTCGTCATTGAGACAGCGGTAGGCCATCCCCGGCAAGTTCGCCATAAGGGTCGAGAGCCGCCGTTCGCTTTCAATCAGCTGCGCCTGATCTTCCTTATGCTCGGTAATGTCCATGATATTGCCGATAACGCTGACAATTCGCCCGTTGTCGTAAACCGGACATGCCGTAGTTCGAATCCAAAGTCGGCGGCCTAAAGCTGTGGTAAAGGGAAGCTCAAGGTCGTAGGGCTCACCGAACTCGACGCAACGTTGGAAGGCTTGAAGTATCGCGGGGCGATCAGTCGGTTCATAGCAGGCAAGACTTTTTTCGATGTGTTCGGGAGTGCCAGGAACAAGTTCACCTTGAACAAAATCGTGGATTCGATAGGCCTCCTCTGTCCAAAACATGGTTTGTTTCTCGACGTTCCACTCCCATCCGCCAACCTTGCTCAATTGCTGGGTGGCATTTAAAAGTGCTTCGCTCCTGCGAAGAGCGCCTTCTGAGGATATAAGTGCGTCGCCGGTCGTCTGGGGCGCATGATCATGCTCCAGAGAGCCTTCTTGTGTGGCTATATATTTCGTGATTTCGGGCATCAGGTGCTCACTTGGCTGCCTGATAGATCTACCTGGTTGTCGTTCACTGTAGTCCTCGGTCCATAATTTGAGGTTCAAATAGTATCCTACCATATTATGGGCCAAGCCTGAAAATGAAATATGGAGAACCAAGACTCATTTGATATTGATCTGTTCGCGCGAATACTGGTATTACCGCCCAGTTTCCCAATATTTGGAAACTCACCCCCGGCCGAAAGGAGCCCACAACATGCCCAGAAAGAAAGCCTTAGACACCGCGAAGCTCATCAAGATGATCGAAGATGAAACCCCACAAGCTGAAATCATGAAAAAGATGGGATTCAAGACCTCCACCCAGTTGAAGACCGCTTACATGGGTGCTCTGATTGCCGAAGGTAAGATTCCAGGCATTAAGGGCGGGCGCGGGGCCGGTAAAGCCAGCAAGGTCAAAACCGTTGGCGTAGGGAAAAGAGGCAGCATCGTCATTCCCAAGGACCTGGTTGAAAGTTTTGGAATTGGTGCTGGGGACAAGTTCACAGTGCGGAAAACGAAAGCAGGGATAGCGTTGAAGAAGGCAGAATAACGGTTCCAGGCGCTACGGATTTGTCTCAATACTGACCGGGCGAATAGATTTCCCCGCTCTTTTCTGAACAGCCAGTGTCAGGTCTCATCATGGCGATGACAATTCACAAAGGCTACATACCTGGCTCCATCGGAAGAATCGTTGAGCTTCACGCTCGCTACTACAACAAGCTCGTTGGATTTGGTCTCACCTTTGAGAGCAAGGTGGCGCGTGAGCTTTCCGAATTCTGCGAGCATTACGACGGTGAACGCGATGGTCTCTGGCTATCGCTACAAGATGGCAAGGTTGAAGGGTCTATTGCAATAGACGGTTCCCATGCTGATCAGGATGGGGCGCATCTTCGTTGGTTCATTGCTTCAGACAGCGTTCGCGGAAGAGGCGTCGGGACTGCCTTGCTGACTTCGGCGATGGAATTCTGTAAATCGAAGCATTATGAACGGGTATATCTCTGGACGTTTGAAGGCCTTGATGCGGCAAGGCACCTTTACGAGAAGTTCGGATTTAACCTATATCGCCAACAACGCGGCACTCAATGGGGTGCCGAGGTAAATGAACAGCAATTTGAATTCCGGAGATGACAAACAATTCAACGGGGCATGCAAGAGGTTTACAGTGCAGAAGTCGAAGGCTGGGATAGCGTTGAAGAAGGCTGGATAAGAAACGGAAAAAAGTCGAAAAAAACACTCCGATGGCTGAGCCCAATCTTTGCGATACCTCTCAAGCGTAGCCGCGATTAGACTAAATCGTTCAGCTGTGCTTTTCCCTGTGAGTTTCATCAAGGACCTTCCTCATGGTATTGGCCAGGTCATGGAGCGGCACCGGCTTTAGGAGAAAAGCCAGTATCCCAACAGAACGAGCTTTTTCTTCGTTAACCAGGTCGCTGAAACCGGTACAGAGTATCACCGGTAGGCCAGGCCGGATTTCCATGAGTTTTTTCGACAAGCTATATCCAGTCATCTGTGGCATAGTCATATCGGTGATGACGAGATCGTATTTCTGCGGATTCATGCGGACTGCTTCAAGCGCCTCAACCGGACTTGTCCTGATTTCAACCTGGTAGCCAAGCATACCCAGCATCTTTTCGTAAATATCCGCCAGTGGTTTTTCATCATCGACAACCAATATCCTTTCGGTTCCAGAAGGTAATAGCCGAACTGCTTTTTCCTCCTTTTTTGGGGCCTCATCCGCCCGAGGAAGGAGGACATCAAAAACTGTCCCCTTGCCGACTTCGCTGTAAACTCTAATGATCCCTCCATGCGACTTTACAATGCCATGCACGACAGCCAGTCCAAGGCCGGTTCCTTTATCGGGCCCTTTGGTTGTAAAGTATGGGTCAAAAATACGATCAAGCACGCTCGGTTCGATTCCATGGCCGGTATCCGACACGGTCAGTTTCACATATTCGCCCTGTTCTATTTCAGGATCTAATCGCACATCCTTTTCAGCTATCGTTTTATTGTCAAGCACGATCTTGAGCACCCCGCCCCCTTCCTCCATGGCATGAGCGGCATTGGTACAAAGGTTCATTAGGACTTGCTGCATCTGAGTGGAGTCAGCTATGATGGTCCCTGAGTCCGGTTTTATGTAATGCTGCAATTGGATCGTAGAAGGGATAGAAGCTCGTAGGAAGTCCAGGGTTTCTCTGACCACTGGTTTCAAACTTATTAACATTTTCTGCTGCTCACCTTGCCGGCTGAATGTCAGAATCTGGCGAACAAGCTGTTTTGCACGCTGGCTTGCGCTAAGAATTTGATCCAATCCGTTTTTCGCATCAGAGGAAACACCGCTCATCTCGAGCAACTCTGTGTTTCCTATGATCACGCTGAGAATATTGTTGAAATCGTGTGCGATTCCACCAGCCAAACTACCAATGGCTTCCATCTTCTGAGCTTGGCGGAGCTGTGTTTCAGTCTTCTGCTTTTCTTGCTCTGCCAGCTTGCGCTCGGTGATGTCGCGGAAAACTCCAAAATGTTGAGTGTCGCCTCGGTATTTGAAAGGCATACCGGTGGACTCAACATGCACCACCTGCCCATCCAGGGCTAAAAGTCGGTGTTCGCGGAGAGGTGCAATCCAATTTTCATCCAAGCTCTTTTTCACCCGTCCGGCTGATATGGCCCGGTCGTCGGGATGAACCAAGGCTAAGTATCGTTTTCCAATCAAATCTGTTGGATGATTCGCCCGAAACAGTTTGAGCGCGGCCGGGTTCGCGTAGATGACAACCCCCCCGGAGCTTCGGAGGATAATGGCGTCGCTTGAGGCTTCAATGATTCTGCGGTGTCTTTCCTCGCTGTCGCGCAACGCCTCATCCGCCAGTTTGCGCTCGGTGATGTCGGTCGCAAATCCTTCAATGGTAAACGATCCGTCCTCGGTGCGATTGGCGATACGCGCGTTCATGTTCAACCAAATGTTCCGGCCGGTGGCGGCGCGGGCCTCATACTCAAAGTTCTCCACCCGCCCGGATTGCAGCAATTGGCGAATGAATTCGTTCCGACGTTCAGGCTGGACATACAGATTGTTAGAAAGATCGGCGTAGCGCTCCAAGGCTTCCTCCTCGGAGATGCAGCCAAGGATGCGGGCCATCGCAAGATTGATGGCCAGAGGCTGCCCGCTCGAACTTGTGGTGAATATGCCAATAGGCGCACTCTCGATCAGCGTGCGATAGCGGTCTTGGCTTTTACGTAAAGCCTCCTCAGCAAGCTTGCGGTCGGTGATGTCGTGTGCAATCGCGAGTGCGCCGGTCATTGTTCCTTGAGCATCTTTGAGAACCCGGCACCACCAGGCAAGCAAGCGCTTCTGGCCATCCCGACGTCGCTGCCAGCTCTCGACATAAAACACCTCGTCGTTGCCGTTGAACAATGGCTGAACGGTGGCGTAGGTGTCCTGTTCGCCCTCAAAATAGAAGGCGGCTTGCTTGCCGACCACGTCTTCCCCGAAGAATTCAGCGCCGGCCAGATTGCTCCACGTGTAGACCTTATTGCAGTCCACTTCCATAATGATTTCGGGAACCGCCGACAAGATGGCTTCCTGGCGGGCAGAAAGCGTCCGCAACGCATCTTCTGTCCGTTTAAGATCTGATATATCGGTGAACATGCCATATGAACCGGCAAAACGACCCTCAGCGTCCATAATAGGGGATGCCGATACAATGGCCCAAACTGCATTTCCTTCCTTGCAAAGCATGCGTCTCTCATAAGCAGCGCTCTCTCCGCGTTGACGCCTCTTCATTTGTTCATTGTGGTCTTGAAGGTCTTCCGCGAAGATGAATGAATCCGCACATCTTCCTATCATCTCCTCGGGTGAGTACCCGAGCATGCTTGCCATTCGCTGGTTAACGAAGACCACCCGATGCTGACCGTCTATCGTCCAGATTCCTTCATTGGCGTTCTCAACTATCTGGCGGAATCTTTCCTCGCTCTTCCGCAATGATTCTTCAATTCGCTTACGCTCGGTGATGTTTGTGCCGACGCCGCAAAAGCAATCAACTTTTCCGTTTTTACTAAAAACACACCTGCCTTGCCATTCCATCATAAGCTTTTTGCCATCTTTTGCTATGATTTGGTTTTCACTGATAGTTGGTTTATTTTTGTGAATTAGTTCTTGAAAAACCTTTGAGACTTTCTCCCTTTCAGATTCTGGAACAAAAGTCGCCAGAAAATCCTTGCCTACAACTTCGTCCTTAGTGTATCCGAGAGCCTGGAGCATTGAATCATTGATCAATATAGTTTTGCCTTTAGAGTTGATAACCACGAAAAATCCTGGGAGACTCTGGATAAACGATTCTCGGAACTTCATTTCCTTTTGCAAGTCAAGCGCTGCCAGCTTGCAAGCGATATGAAAACGGCAGCCCTGCTCCGAAGAGTGTTGTTCCTGCCTCAAGCTTTGAATTTCAGCCTTTAGATTCTTTACTTGACGGCGCAGGATGTCTATTTCGTTTTCCATCTTTATGCACTCCGATTATAGCGGATACACCATGCCAGATTCTAATCAGGCGAGATTTTCCATTCAACACTACAAACCTAAAAAAACCTTGAGGGGCCGCACGGGTCGCCAAACATTAACATCTATGCAGATTGGGCACCCCAAGCGGTTAGTCCATTCAGGGGCAAAAGCATCGACAGAAATTTTGACAATTATTTTATAGCATAAGCATCATTTTGCCGGCGATAAGGCCCTCACGACCCGCACCTTCTCCTCAGCAAGTTTCCTAATGAAGCCGACTGCCCAGCCAGAGCACCGGCCACAGCAGGAGCGCTGGGATCGTTTGGATCAGAAATATTGAGGTTTTTTTGCCGGGTTTCATCGTTGACTTTGACACCCCAGACGCTTGCGCCATGAATCCAGCAATTCTCTAAGACAGCACCCCTAAGGTTCGCACTCACGAGGCTTGCTCGAAGTAAGTTGGTTTCGGAAAGGGTCGCATCACCGAGATTAGACATGTATAGATCAGCTTCGTAAAATTTGGTTCGAGTTAAATTTGTACTTATGAGCTGAGCGTAGCGAAGTTTATACAAAGCGACATAATTAATTGCGCACA
>AMWB02051961.1_pt1 | contig 15405 bp, 26 predicted proteins | sample 200311 | NCBI WGS metagenome assembly AMWB02 (sample SAMN02737377, study PRJNA173069) | bioreactor metagenome | biome: anode biofilm in microbial fuel cells | place: USA: California | collected 2010-12-16 | reverse complement strand
CACCGAGCGAAGCATGGCATGCACCGCGGATACAAACAGGTAGGCTTTACGGAATGTTTATTGTGAAAAAAGTCAGCAGTAACCGCTGGCAGATAAAGAATACAGACCAAAAAGCAAGCCTGCTTGAGCTTGGTACAAAGAAGATGACGCCAAGACCATTTCTTAAATCTGCTATCAGAAAAGTTTTTGGGATTGATGCGGTATTCGAAGACGAGAAATCGAGGCCAGTGAAATGACAATTATTGACTTAATTACTGGCGTAAAATCCACACTTGGCGCGTTGGTTACTTCGGCAGACATAACAGGTGTTTGGTTCGGAACTGCACCAGACCTTGCGACAGACCCATACATAACCTTGGCCATACCAGACGCGCCAGAAGGTCAGACAATGGGTTCTAGTCCTGCACGTTGGCACGACGTTATTGTCACTGTAACGATATGGGATAACGAGAAAAGCCCGCTCGGAGTGATGACTATTGCAGATAAAGTTAAGACACTCTTTCACGCTTCTCCACCGCTAGGAAGCAGTTATGCAACATGTATTAGTGCGACGCAGACTTCATACATAGTTATGGAGGATGGAGACGGCGGCTATTTTGTTCAGATGGACTATTTATTTACGATTGAGGAGGCATAAATAATGGCTAGATTTTCTGGCAAAAGTGGCAGCATTACAACTATGGGAAGTAACGCTGTGATAACTAAATGGGATATAGATGCAGTCGGTGACGTTTTAGATGTTACAGGTATGGATTCAGGCGGCGTTAAAGAATTTATAGCAGGACTAACAGAATGGTCTGGAACGCTATCTGCATTCCCTACTGGAGATATTGCAACGTGGGCGCCAGGTTCGGCATTTACAGCAGTTGCATTCGCGTCTGGTTCTACAGGTGCGCCAAAACTCACTGGAAACGTCATAGTTAAGTCGCTTAAAATATCTACGAGCGTAGATGGCGTTGTATCAGCAGAAGTCAGTTTCCAGGGAACTGGCGCATTGACTTATGGGGTAGTCTAATTATGGCCAGATTAGCAGGTAAAAGCGGGTCGTTCAAACTCGATGCAACAACTCCGGCTGTTATAGCCGCAATCACTAAATGGGATTTGGACTCTAACGCGGATGTGCTGGACGTTACCGGGATGGATTCAGGCGGAGTCAAAGAGTTTATCGCAGGTCTGACTGATCCGGGAACGGCGACATTCTCAGCATTTGCTATTGGTGCTATTGATGCCGATATCAGACCAGGCACTATGATAAAGTTGGAACTCTATCAGCAGTCAGGCGATACTTCAGCATGGTATGGCTACGCTATTGTTAAGAGCATTAAAGTCAGTGTGGCTGTTGACGGGTCTATAGTCTATGAGGGCACTGCACAGTTTACGATGAAAACTACTGGTGCTGTTGTCACTACGCCAAAATACGGCGTTCCAAATTACGCTACTACAAACTAAGGAGACTATAAATGAGTGAGCTATCTGATAGCTTGAAGAACACATTCACTATAAACATTGCAGGGAATGAATACACCATCAGCAAAATGACGCTCGGTATTTGGTGTGAACTCGAACAAGCGGCGGAAAACTGGCAGCGTAAAAACGAGATAGTATTAGCAACACCGGAAGATCGCGCAATGTTGCCACTCCAGTATTTGCAGACAACCAGAGGCAGATTAACTCTGTTGGCGTTGTGTCTGAATAAAGCCGGTAACAACGTTACAGTAGAGACTCTTGGAGATTCTATCAGTATGAGTGAGATGCAATCAGTTATCGAGATCATAACAAAACTGATCGATCATTCGCAGCCGGTAAAATTGCCGGGTGAGGATGATGGCACGGGAAACTAAAAGGGGATGGCGATAGTGTTGCCATCTCCTATTTAATGAGCCAGGGCTGGAGACCGCACGAAATAGCCGATCTCACATTTTACCAGTATCGGCTATTGTGTGAGGGACCTGAAAAAACATCAGAGCGCAGTCGATATGCTCAAATGAGCGACGAAGTGAGAGCTAAAGCTGCTGAAATGAAACGGAAACGGGGGAGTTTCTAATGCCAGACGTAAAACTAGGTGCCATGTTCGTAGACATGGTTCTTGATAAGAACGGTGAATTTGCTGTCGCATTGAAAAGAGCAGAAGGCAACGCCCGAAGATCCGGAAATCAGATACAAAACGCATTAAGCGGCCTAAAGAACTTTGTGGCTGGATTAGGTATAGCCGCAGCCGTCAGTGCAAGTATTAAAGCGCATGAGGAATCAGCGGCAGCGACTGGAAAACTAGCATCAGCACTAGCGGCTGCCGGGGAAGAAAGTCAAAAAGCAACCGAAGCATTAAAAGCACATGCAGCAGAGATTATGAAGATCACTGTATTTGACGATGATGCTGTAGTTTCTGCAATGGCGTATGCTAAAGGTCTCGGCATGCAGACAAATATGCTTAAAGAGGCTTCTGTTGCCGCAGTAGGATTGGCTACAAGACTTAATATCAATCTTGACTCTGCAATGCAGTTAATCCAGAAAGCTTCTTCAGGCAATGTTATGCAACTCCAACGGTTAGGCGTTCAGTTTGAAGCAAATGCCACAAACGCGGAGAAGCTACAGGCTGTATTGAAGTTTGGTGCGCAAGGTTTCAAGATGGCCGAGGAATATGCTCAGACCGCGGCAGGTAAAATGGAACAGTTTAGAAACGCCATAGGAGAGGCGAGCGAGAACCTGGGAGGCGCATTACTGCCACTTCTGAAAGCGTTGATCGCCATAGGGAAGCCACTTCTCGAATGGTTAGCGGCGATACCAACTACAGTAGTATCTGGAATATTACAGATAGGCGCTGTTGCGTTCGTGTTATATAAAGTGTTTGAATTTACTAAGGCTTTGATTGCTGCGTGGAAAGGCTGGGCTGTAACGATAGCATTTGTCAAAGGTCTGACTAAAGACTGGATAGCTGTTGGCGTGGCTGTCGCAGCCGCCGCCGCTACATATTGGGCTCTGGCAAGAGTTATGTCTGATGCCAATGAGGAAAGCCGCAAAATAGGTGACGGCAATTTAAATCTGGAAGGACAATATACTAATCTTACGGATTCGGTTAATAAATCAACTGATGCAATATCAGGACTGAAAGAAGGACTTGTTAAGCTGAACAAGGACAATAATGACCCATACCGCGAACAGACTGAAAGATTGGCTCAAATTATAGAGCAAACCAAAGAGGCAACTAAAGCAGAGCAGGAGCGAAAAGCGGCACTGGTCGGTTCTATTCAAGTGCAGGATATCAATCGAAAGGCTATTGAGACAGGACTTAAAGAGCGCTTCAATATGGCACTGGATTTCCAAGGTGCGGCAGGGCCTAATGTGAACAGAGAAGAAGGCGGACTTATACGCTCAGGGCTGCTTCCTACGCGACCACAGATTGAAGCGGCATACGTTAAAATGCAACGTGAAGATAATAAACAGATACTACTCACACAACAGCTTTTATCGTATGTAAAAGAGATAGCATATTCCAGCACTTGGGGCAAGAAATATGGGGAGGCATTCTAATGTCATACACAGAGCTACATGCTGATACGCAAAAACTAACAATGACCCCCCAGGGCTATACTGGATATCGAAAGTGGCGCGTATCAGTCGGTGATATAGACGATTTTATAGTGTGGGCTTCACGCTCTAACTTTCCAGGTTATCCTAAGATGCGTTGTGTTAGCGTGGAGATGGAAGGGCTAACAGGTGGATTCGAGCGCAGAGGCTGGACAGAATACAGCGAATATGTAGTTACAGCCAACTATTCAAGCGCACCTTGGCTTAACGAACCGCCGCAGGAAAATATAGAGTTTAGCCTGGAGACATTCGAGACAGGTGAGGGCAGAACATGGCTTAATGCTGGCACTACAATGGACAGCAGCATGACCATACAGAACCCGACATTGACCAGAACCATATCATTTGTGAGTGAGAGCATACCACTGACCGCGATCCTGGGGGCAGTCGGCAAAGTCAACTATAAGACGTTCCAGGGCTTTCCACCTGAAACATTGCTATTCCTGGGAGCTACCACAGACACGGCTTATAGGTGGGAATCCGGCGACTATGTTTACCGGATCACATATCGGTTTTGCTGGAAGCGTTATGGCTGGAATATCGTTTGGAGACAACCAAGGCAAGCTATAGATGACACCGGAATGCCAGCAACAGATCCGCTAACAGGAGACCCGATTTGGGTTGATGGTGACGCAGGAATAGGCGCTTGGGATAGGCCAGTTCCAGCATTATATGACACCACATACTTCGAGCCGTTGTTCGGGCGAGCTATACCTGGCGGTGGGGGAGGTGGAACTTCGGGACCATATCAACCGTTTGCTAAACAGCCTTCATTCAAACTACCGTCAGACCCGCAGCCTAAAATAGATTGGTTAAAATCGACATGAGCAGATATGTAAAAAAACTACCAAGCAACCAATCAGTGACAGCTAAAGATTACAATGCTTTACTGGATTTGATTCAGTCTGAACGTATTGCTTGTGTCGGCCCCGGAATAGCTATCACGCGAGGTGCGGCCGGTGTATCGCTAACGATAGACAACACACTGTTAAGGTCACGGAGAGCTGAGGGCAATGCCACAACAGAAAACACAAATATAAACGGTGGCTGGTTCTTTGGCAAGATCACTGCTGCCACTATTCACGGCGGCGTTAAAAGTCCGCAGTCTGTTAATCCGTTAGATAGCTCCGACCATATCAATGTTTATAAATATACGTTCATTCAGGTTATCAGGGACGCTATGACTCAGCCGAATTATTATCCTAACGGCTGGAAAACATTTGACGGCGGGCAGCAGGGCTATTGTTATAATGTAATAGAGATGGCAAACCCTGGCTATGAAGCCACTATTGATACTTCTACAGTGCCGCCAACAGCGACTGGCACTTATGGCGCTGGACTGCACGGCAATGGAGTTGACACTACCGGTAGTATCTCGACAACAGGTATGACGGTTCAGCCAATACCAGTAGGGACGGTGGTTATTATTTATTCCACATTGGTTAAAACGATGCAGGGCAATCTGACAGAGTTCTACTGCCAGTATGAGAACGGATTGGACGGTAGTTGCTGATGACTCCTGGAATGTGGCAATGGTGCTGTTGCGGAGGGATTGGCAACTCTGTATATATTGCGTGGGTTGACAATGCCGGAGATGTTATTCTTGGCGAACGGCAATCTGGCGGACTATGGCGATATGAGACTATATCATCAATATCAGTTCCGGTGGCATTGTCTTGGGTCAAGGTCATATTAGCTGGTTCGATTCCCGTTGTATTTTACACTGATGGGACTTTAACTAAGAATCTATATATGGTATATAGAAACGGTGATTATGGTTCTGGTTATTCGTCGCCAAAACTTATAGGCACATCGACTGCATATTCTGTAGTATTCAATAGTTACGATAATAATATATATATATTGTGGTATGACTCGAACAATAATAATATGTATCTCGGCGAGATATCAGGTTTTACAACCTACCGTCAATTATATACAGCGACAGCACGCGATATATATGGTCCTCAATTAGCTGTAAAGAATGACAACATATATTTTCTGCATAATACTAGCCCTAGACAATACGCTGTAGGTTATGATACATCGTATACAGTTTATGATGTATCAACTCAATCACCGCTTGGATTAAATCTTTGTCAGGGAGATGTTGTATCAACAGGAACTTCTCCATCTGGGACAATCGCGGGTACAATGGGATCAGCAGGTATTGCTGCAGAAACGTCTGCATTGCTTAACTATTCGCCGTTTGCATACGAAAAATCTGTCCGGCTTGACAATGGCAATTATATATTGCTACTAATCAACACAGCGGGCACATATATGTATTTATACGAATACGATGCATCAAATAATAGTTGGACAGCTATAAACAGTTTTAGCATCGTAGGAGGTGACTATCATATATATGATTATGATGTATTATCGAGAATATCATATATAGCAAATATACGTTCATCGACAATGACACTTTATATTGTAAATGCAGCAGGAGATGTTACAACAGAATATCCTGCCAGCCCACCGAATTACTACGGCAATTCTTCTATGTTCAGTATAGCGTCATTGTGTGTCGCTGGCAGTCAAACGCCGTATTCAGCATAATGTGCAAGCATTTAACAAAACACTTAATCGATACAGGGGAGTATGTAGAGGTTGCTTGCCGATGCCCGTCGGGACAGAGCACGCGCAAGCGACCTGTTTTCATTTGCCGAAACTGCGGTAAAAGGATTACAATAGACGACATAAAAAAAGGATAATCTGCATGAGTGTAGTATTATCCATATAAAGATATGTCGGAGGCGATCATGAAGCGGTGTGTATTTGTTGTTGTTTTATTGCTGGTTATAGCTACAAGCGCTTATGCAGCACAGGAAAAATGGTTTATTGTTGGGCAGTGGTATAGCGGCAAAACAATCGAAGCTGAAACAGTGTTTATGAATAATACAGAGATATTCAAGTCGCCATCAGTGCCTTGGGGTGCGATGTATAATATCGAAAAGATAGATAAAACAATGCCTATGACATTCAATGTTGTTATGGTTCCCAAAAACAACACTAAATACGATCAGGAACCAGTTTGCATTGCTGCGTCAAGCACAATGAAGGGCAGTTATAGAATACATAATAAATCCCCCGAAAACTATCTGATGATAAATAGTATAAACTGCAGATGGACTATAGGTGTATTCAAGATAGTTAATCCTAAAAAATAATACAGGCTACAATCTAATCACTCGACAAGCTCTCCACACGGAGGGCTTTTTTATTTTAATGGAGGCAAAATATGGCTTTGTTCAGATGGCGCGGAAACGGCGCAGGTACAAAAACAGACTGGCAGGACGGACGAAACTGGGCAGATGGCGCCGGATCGGCTTATGCACAAGCCAGATATCCTGGCAGCGTCGCTTCAACATACGACGATGTAGTATTTGACCAGGCACTTGCGTCCGGAGCGAGTAGTCCAACAACTAATGTCAATCAGACCTCTGCTGCTGCAAAACTTAATAGCTTACGTGTGGGTTCAGAATATGATGGTGCGATAGGCAGCACAGCAAGCGACCCGAGCGGTAAACTGAAAGCTGAGATTGACAGCGTTATTATCGATGGTTCCGGCAGTGCTCAAACATTTTATCTGTATGGTTCCGGTGCAGCCGATGGATTGAAAAATCTAAAGGTTTACGGCGGCACACTGGTATTAGATGGCAGGGTCACAGCGCCGGAGTTCTATAAATGCACTATGACTATATCCAGCACAGCCGTTATAGTGACGTCATGTCTATTTGCTTACATGACAAGCATTGACAGTGATGTGCTAGCTACCATATCAGCAGGAGCAACGATGCCAAGTGTAGTGGTTGCTAGAGGCGGAACGGTAGTTAATAATAACGCAATCACTACACTTGAGAGTTACGACGGAGCCTGGACACAGTCGGCAGGAAATATAACAACTTGGAACATAAACGGCGCTGACTGTCTGTGGAATGACGGCAATATAGCAACACTCAATATTTATTCTGGGAGTCTAGACGGATCAGAAAGCCCGATCAGTCGCAGGGTTGGCAATGTTCTTCTACATAACGCTGGCTCATTCAATATAGATAACGGGCTGAACAATATATATATAACGGGCAGCATCGTTACTTACGACGGCACGCTGACATTCTGCACAGGGTCACAAATACTGCAATCGACTACGGACACTTATGCAGGAGCATCGGACGCAGTGCAAGGCATACCCCCGATATCTAAAGCTGGTGGCACTACTACTACAGGTAATGCTATTCTACTGAATCCATACGACCGCGTTATTTATTATGTGACAGTCGGGGCCACAGACTGCACAAGCATTACAGCAGATATTATGGAAGATGTAGATACCACACACGCCGCAGAAGCTGCTATTGCCGCCAAACAACTTACATGGAACGGCACTGACGATAATAAAACAAAGAAGATTGAGTGTTGGGGCTATGAGCTAACGTCCGGAAAGTTTTCGGTCAGGCCAAGCATCGCAGTAACTGGCGGGTCCGCTTCGCTAATTAGCTGCAACATCATTTTAAAGCGCGCGTTATAATCCAACACTAGAAGGGGCCTATGCACGATGGAAGAAAACCAAATGTCAGAGATATTCCAGCGGTTGAAACAAGCCGAAATTACAGACGCTAAACAGGACACCGAAATAGCTGTTATTAAAAAAATGATTGAAATGGACATACGCTATATAAAAGAGTCGCTGGAGAAATTGGTTGGTGGCAGATCGGAAGGCTGTCTTGACCACACACGCGAAATCGAGGCTCTCAAGGTTGAGGTTTTGTTGCTGAAAGAAAACATTGAAACAAAAGCCGGAGCACGAAGTGTTAATGCACTCTGGTTTGTGGCTGGTGGTCTTGGTTTCGCTATATTGGTCGCTGTTGTCAAACAACTATTGCATCTATAAAGGAGCACATTATGCACATTGATCTCACTAATCTTATTTTAGGACTAACTACAATAATATTGCCGTTTATCGTTGCCAAAATCAAAGACAACCAGAAGGTTCCTAGCTACGTTAAACCTTGGCTTGAGCAGGTCACGGATGCTGATATTGTCGAAGCCATGCAGGAAGCGGCTAAGGTTATCGGCATGAACAAAGAAGAACGGCTTGCCTGGGCTACGAAATACTTACAGGACAGAATAGATGACCTGCCAACCGCAGCTGCAAACTGGCTCATACAGGACAAATATACACGGGGCAAGTGATGATTAAATTATTGCTGGTTGTGGTTTTGCTGTTTGCTACAACCAGCGGATTTTCTCAGACTGTGGAGTTTTCCGCTACACTGCAGGCTTATCCGAAAGAAAGCGGATTTTAGAAGCTGCAAGACGAAAGCCGGACGGGGACTACTGGATTAGCAGCAGGAGTCAGAAGATATGAGAACTATTGACTTTGACAATGATGTGCTTATCGACCGGATAAAAAGAACTACCGATGGGCATATAAAATATAAATTGGGCGCAAAGTGCGATTTGCTATCCAAACCAGAGGAAATTAAAGCTATTGACTGCTCTGGCTATGTTCGTTGGTTAATCTACCAGATATCCGGCGTGGATATCGGTGATGGAAGCTGGAACCAGCGAGTTAAACTGGATAAAATGGGCTTTAAGCACACGGCATACGATAACTGTCAGTTAATCGACGGTCACTTGCGGATAGCGTTTATCAATCCGGCAGACGGAAAAGCCGGCCATGTTTGGCTCATAAAAAACGGACAAACGATTGAGAGCTACGGAGGAAGAGGCCCAGGTCGCAGACCTTGGAACAACCGAACGCTGAAGAAAAATGTTGATTACTGTTTTGTGCTGGCATAAATAATAATAAGCCTGTCGGATCGCGGACTGCCGGCAGGCTTTAGAGGTTTGACAACTCGCCAAGTCAAATGCTATTTCTAAAATAGTATGTCCGGCTCCGCTACCGAACACCTACCACAATTATACCACACCACCAGCCGCTTGCAAGCTCCCCTGCCAGGATTTTTAATCTCTATGTAAGTTTGAATGATTCCACTCCCGAACCCCTAATTTATTATCCAAAAAAAAATATAAAATATTTTCAGAAATTACTGTTTTTTTTGCTTGACATATATATCTATTGGGTATATAATATATATAGAGTTGAGCAATAAACTGTTAGAGAGGAAGAGAAAAAAATGTTAACAACAAACGAAACCAATAGACCCGAAGAAGTTTATCAAGCTTACGTAAATCTTGAATACATTGAGAGAAACTACAATCTTGATGATTCCGAAAAGGCGACATTAGGAGCAGAGGCATGGGAGTCTGCTTGCAACAAATATAAAAATACTCATTCAATACCCGACGATGGAAGTATATTGTTTTGGTGGGAAAATAATTACGTATGGCTTGCTGATAGTAATGGCGTATGCATCCCCGGCAAAGAAGAAGAAAACGACGACCTGGCCAGGCTGTTTGAGACTGAATATGAAGATTTGCTTGAAGCTAACGAATAAAAGGACGAAACACCCTTCGGGGTGTCCGCCGGTAGTGCCGGTGCTGATGAGTCCAAATTAGATTAGAGAGGAATAGATAAGATGGAAAACAAAATAATCGAAGCTGAAGCAGCCACCAAAATCATCAATGACATAGCACGTGGCTTGTGCCATGGGTGCACAATTACAGAAGACTCGCCGCTGGCGGCGGTCCTCAGCAAATGCTATTCATTGGAAATGCTGTACGATCTGCAGCAGGTCCAAGCGGACCTGTATAACAAGGACAATTCTATGCCATGTGGCACCTGGGAATACAAAACTGGTATCATCCCGACCCTGTCTCACAAGAGCAGGGGCAACCGCCTCCAGGTCGAAGCCTGCCAGTATAACAGCGGCATCATGGCCATTATGTGGTTAAGCACGACTCAGGGACAGCCGATCGTATCGGTTGATCTTGGGTCACGGACATATCACGTCCGCGAACCAGAAATGCTTAAGTGGTATCGTCTTAGCATCCTCAGAGATATAGGATTTGAGGATGTGTTTTATCGAATTGTGGAAGAGTATGATATACCTGAGGAAAGTTAGAGAGAGGCGCGCATCATGATTAACAAGAAGAGTTTTTACGTAGGGATGCCAATTCGCTTCTCTAGGGCATATAGTAGCGATCCCAAACGGCGACTCAAGGGCAACAGCGGCAAATATGCGATGCCGCTGTATGACCTGGATGTTGACGATGTAGTTCCCGCTGACGCTGGACATGGAATAGTTGTAGGACAGCGGAACTACATTATGAGCAATTGGATTAGGGACTACGATAGCGAGTTTGGTAATGCGATAGACGGCAAGAAACGCGCTATGCTGCTGGTCTCTGTCGGGTTTACACGAGTGTTTGTGCTAGTCAAGCCCGAAGACGCCGAACCGGTTGAATCAGAAAATGGAATGTGTGAATAATGACAAAAATGTATACAAACCAATGACGAAACAGCCGGGGAAAATGATATTGAATAGAGCATGGAGATAAAAATGATAAGACGAAACGAACAAAAACCAGACATGGTTAAAATGTCAATGTTCTGGATACCGGCGGAGCTACGAAAAGCCTTCCTGGTGAAAGCCAGGAAAAACTATCTCACCAACGCCGAGGCGCTTCGCCAGGCCATAGCTGCCTGGATAAAGGAAAGCTAGATTAGAGAGGAGGATTGCGTGATGACAACAAAAGATTATAGAAAAATATATGCCGATAAAAACAAAGCAGCAATTGACGAATGTATAGCGGATGCAGAGCGTTATATAAGACGCTGCAAGAAGTATAGAGCCACGATTGGGAATAGCTCTTGGAGTTATCCTTCGATGGAACATGCAGCTGTTCTCAGGGCAGGTTTAGACCTCAGGCGTATTATGTCCAGGTTTGCTAGACGGTGGACAAACGGCAACCATGACAAGACATGGAGCGAGTGCGAATAATGATTGAACTTAACCGAGTTTACTGTGGAGACTGCCTGGAGCTGATGAAGCACATTGATGACAACAGCATAAACCTAACGGTAACAAGCCCACCGTACGACAACCTGAGAACTTACAATGGATATGACTTCAACTTTGATGCAATAGCGGAGCAGCTTTACAGAGTAACTAAGTCTGGTGGTGTTGTTGTTTGGGTAGTCGGGGATGCAACCATAAACGGGTCCGAAACCGGCACCAGCTTTGAGCAAGCACTAGCATTCAAGCGTTTAGGCTTCAACCTGCACGACACTATGATATACCGGACAAACAAACAACCTATGAATGATAGGCGGTATCAAGCCTGTTTTGAATATATGTTTGTATTCTCGAAAGGATACCTTGAAACTTTCAACCCAATAATGGAAATCTCTGTTACAGCCGGACAAATCGACCGTTCTTCAAAATACTATAATCCAGATGGTAAAAAGAAAGAACGACACAACAAGGGACCAAGAAAAGAATACAGAGTCAAAGAATCAATCTGGACAATACCGAGTTGTCATGCTAACAATGAACACCCTGCAGTATTCCCCGAACAACTAGCTAAAGATCACATACTATCCTGGAGTAATCCTGGTGACGTAGTGCTTGACCCTATGTGCGGTTCTGGAACAACCTGCAAAATGGCAACACTGAATGATCGTAACTTTATCGGCATCGACGTTAGTTCTGACTACTGCGCTATCGCCGAACGCCGCATAAAAGAGGCACAGGCTCAGTGCAAATTAAAGCTGGTTTAAGAGGATTATATGCAAGAATTAGAACTGACAATTGAAGAGAAGACCGATCCACTGCGAATGAAGATACAGCGTAGTATTGACCGACTTCAAGCACACGAACCAGCAGAGGGTTACTACTTTGCTGACAGTTACGGCAAAGACTCTTGTGTGTGTCTGAAACTCCTGCAAATGTCGGGCGTGAAGTTTGATGCACACCACTCGTTCACGACAGTTGACCCACCTGAATTGATAGCTTTTGGTAAATTACACCATCCTGAGACTGAAATACACAAGCCTGAGTTAAGTATGTTTCAGTTGATATCAAAACATTACTTTTTACCGACACAGTTAAAGAGATTTTGCTGTAAATATTTGAAAGAGTCTGGGGGTAGCGGCCGCTTAACCGTAACAGGTATCCGATGGGAGGAAAGCAACAAAAGAGCAAAACGCAGGATGACAGAAGTATGCCAACAGGACACAACAAAAACCTACTTGCACCCCATTATTGATTGGACAACCAAAGACGTATGGCAGTTTATCAAAGCGTATCAGATACCGTATTGCAGCCTATATGACCAGGGTTTTCATAGGCTCGGTTGTATTATGTGTCCTATGCAAAGAACATCGGGTATGTTGCGCGATGCCGAACGCTGGCCGAAGTTTGCAAAAGCATATAAGTTAGCAGCAAAACAATATTTAGAATCACACCCTGATTCAGGATTGTTTCAGTATTTCAACACAGCAGAAGAAGCATACCATTGGTGGATTTTCCGTAAATCCACCAATGGCATTGAACCAGACGGCATACTACCGTTCGAAGACCAATAAATTAGAGCTGGTTTAAGAGCATATAAGATAGCAAGCATTTGCAAAAATAAAACTAAATATTTTAGCAAAAGCTATTTACAATAGCTAAAAATGGGTATACAATATTTGTAGTATAATTTTACAACAACACCAAAGGAGGATATTATATGGAGAATATAAAGAATGGAAAGCGTTACTTGGGTTTGTACCTCGACCAAAGCGACTATGCTGCATTAGTCGAAATTTGCAAAGAGGAAAGTCGTAACAAAAGCGGACAGATTCGCAAGTTAATCCGCGACGCCAAGGAAAAACTGCGGTCTAAAGCCGCATAGGAGAGATCAAGGATGAAAGCGCACAGAGTTAAATGTACGTGCCCGCGAGGCAGGTATTCAACAGGTTGCAGAGTTGACCGACACAGAGAACTTGCGTGGGATATCAACACTGTATTCCACAGCCGCAAACTCACATTCAAAGAACAGATATTACATTGCGTTTCAAGTAAACGCTTTGCCAGAGGCTTGTATTTGGTGATTGCCGGACTATTCCTGTTAGTCGCTGGAAACACAGTCCGGCAGATAGTAGTATCGGAGCCGAGCGTGCCGGCAATTATCCGACAGCAGACGGAGCGCAAGACAGTTACAGCTCCGGTGCGGGATCCGGAGTTGTTGCCTAGTTTAGATGAGGCTTTTAATAAGCCGATCGTGGTGGAGGGCGAGGTGAAATAGAACGATGGAAACTATAAATAAATACAACTTCGGTGATCCAACAGACAACTACAATGAAGAGGTTCTGTCAGCTTTGCATCCGAGCACGTTAAAAGCGATTGAAAATTACGTCCATTATGGCTATGCCGGGGATTTTATTGTCGCTATTGCAGATAACGATCTTGTGGGTGCTGTGGGCAGGGCTGACAACTGGAATCTTCATCATATGCGCGAAATACTGATTATCTTCATTTGCTATTGCCCAAGTGTTTGCTGGGGCAGCCGAGAGAAGCGTATGAACTGGATTGATTGCGGGGGGCTGAAGGGGCTGAACAAAGATGATGGCGTAAATCAGTCTGAAGTGATTGCCCAATTACTTGTGTGAAGGAGGTGAAATAATGAGTCGAACAATATCTATCAGCATTAAAAAAGGCTTCGAACTGGAAACTTGGGGGGAGTTATGCGAGAAGTGCTCACACTATGCCAGTTCGAGTGATGCGGCTTTTGAAGCCTGCACAACATGCACGTTCAGCCTGACACTTCCGAGCAGCTTCAAGCGGAGAGAACAGTTGAACGCACCAGAAACCTGTGAGGCAGAAAAGGGAGGAAATGACGCTGCGTAAAGGAAATGAGGTTGCCTATGGGCTAACACAGGCAACCTCCACTTTGATCAAAAAAGATCATAACACAAGGAGAATTATAACACAATGGAAGCTACATTGAGAATTGCAGAATCGAACGAACTAACCGATGAGCAACAGCAGATTGTTAATTACCTAATGGAACGCCTGGGGATGACACAGGAAGAAGCCCAGGACACCATATTCAGCACTGAACTGGAAGAGGCTCCTGAGCCCGTCAAGAAGTTCCATATCACCGACGCCAATAGTGCTAACTGGCTCCTAAAGCGTATCGCTGAAACTAATGCTGAGATCAGCACAGTCCACAAGATGCTGGATGACGAAGTCGACAGACTTCGGCGCCGGACCGAGACTATACTCCAGCCATTGCAGCGGAAGCTGGACTTCTTCACTAATAATTTCGCGGCAGAGCTCGAGGCCTGGACAAAGAAAGAGCTCGAGGGGAAGCGTGAACGTAGTAAGAAGCTGCTCTATGGTAAGGTCGGAATAAAGACAGGTTCTGTATCAACAGAGCTCTTAACCAGTGAGGATGAGATAATCTCGATCATTGAATGTCTACCTGTCTACGACCCATTTGCCGAAGAAGATTACTACCCAGGGCGTGAATTATATGAATTGAATGAGAAACTACAGGGCGCTATTAAAGTGAGTAAGAGCATCCTGAAATCCCCACTGAAATCAGCACTGGAAGATGGGTGGGACGGCACATTGGGTGTGAATGGCCAAAAGGTCAGCATTGCCAGGGTTAAAAAGTCTGATGACAGTTTTTATTTTGAGACGGAGTTACCTAAATAGGAGTAAACCACAGTGAAAACACTTGCAAAGTTCCAAAAACTTACCATTAGCCCGGGCAAACCGGCCCAGGTTGTTTTGAAGATTGATCAGGATGCTTTACTGAACAACGATGGACTATCTGAATTGGCAACGCTTGAAGAGGATGAGCTTGTAGTAGTAACCATCGACTCACAGCAGAGCACTATACCTTTTGAAGAAC
>AMWB02062838.1_pt1 | contig 15430 bp, 11 predicted proteins | sample 200311 | NCBI WGS metagenome assembly AMWB02 (sample SAMN02737377, study PRJNA173069) | bioreactor metagenome | biome: anode biofilm in microbial fuel cells | place: USA: California | collected 2010-12-16 | reverse complement strand
AACAAGTGCTATTTTCCTTGTGTTGAATTTTTTCGGAAACACGTTAAAAAGAGCCGAATCCATCAAAGGGGCGTTCGAAAGATTCAATTCAAGTTTTCCGACGAGCGTATCTTCCTGTGCGTATAACGCCGAGGATATAAATATTAATAAAAATAATATTTTGCAGAATTTAAGCAATGTTCTTCTCTCTTTTAATAAAACCCGCCGTATAAACAGCGAGCCCTGAAACCAAACCCGGGTACATGGATTCTATATATCCAATATTAAAAATTACCCAAAAAAATGAAAATAAAAATGATACAATCATTGCACCTAATATCCAGTTTCTTCCGATATGAAGAGCGGGAAAATATGACGATACTACCGCAATAAGCAGAGAAGGAATTGTTACGCTCCCGACTATGTACCAGATCTCTACGACCGATGGAACGAGCATTGCGATTAAAAGGGATAATGCGGATACCGCCGTAATGCCGGCTTTTGAGAACCTGTTTCCGCCGTCACCGCTCCCGCTAATCCTGTTGACGATATCTTTGCCGAGAGTCGAGGCGGATATGAACATGTACGAATGAAGCGTTGACATTATTGTCGCTATCAGACCTATAAAGAAGAATCCTTTTGCGACGGCAGGAAGTATCGCTTCTGCAAGAAGCGGATACGACATCGTCGGATTCGGAATGTTCTTTAGAGCCGCTGCAGAATAAAGCCCCGCGAGTGTTGTCATTGCGTCGAATATAAACCAGAAAATGAGAGAAATGAACACTCCTTTCACAGCCGTCTTTTCGCTTTTTGCGGCGTAGCAGCGCTGATGGAAAGCAGGGTCGACTATAGCCCACGCGCCGATAAAAAACCAAACGATTATGTATCCGGCGGAATGACCGCCCGATACAGTCAGATGCTCAACGGGCAGGTTTGCTCCCAGAAATTCGAAACTGCCGAGATTAATAAAGCAGAACGGTATTATTATCCCGAATCCGAGAAACATAAGAACGAATTCGAAAATGTTAACACGGACGTCGGCGTTTAAACCTCCCTTGTACAAGTAAACTACTGAAATTATTAGGCAAAGTATCATCGAAAGCCACATCGGAAATCCGAAAATCATCGACGTTATAATACCGAGCATGAATAAATACGGTGCAGGAGTTACGAGCAGAAATATCATAACCGCTCCGAATACGCTGACTTTCTTGCCGTAAACCAGATTCAGTTTATCGGGTATAGTGAATAATTGAGTCTTCCTGATTTTAACGGCGAAGAACAGAGCGAAAATCGTTATGAAAACATAATAAGGAAACGCGTTCAGGAACCAACTTGATATACCGTATCTGTATGTGAATTCTCCCACGCCGAGGACACCGCCGTAAAACGACGATACAAGAGTCGCGACGAAAGCGGGCAAAGTCAGCCTCCTTCCCATTACGAGATAATTCTCTTCCGTGTCGTCTTTTTTGCCTGTCCTGAATCCTATATAAATAGCCGCGAGAAAATAAACGACGATCAGTATATAATCATATATTGAAAAACTTATCATTGAAGCAGCAGATGGAAATGTTCCTTTAAATAATTACAAAAAATGTTTCTTGAACAACAACAGTGCTCCTGACTTGAACTCAACCGTAACCTTGGCGGCTGATGAAACATTAAGCGCGCCTTCCCTGATTCCTGATTCAAGGCTTTCATCTTTCAGCGCGTATTTCAATCCCTTTGTAGTGATGCCTTCGGCGAGAGGCATCGGAATAAGAGAGACTGTGTGTCCCTTCTTATAATTAAACTCGGTCCTGCCGCTTATGAAATATATCTCGTATGTACGGTCGAAAATCCGCATGTTAAGAATTTTGCCGTATCTCTTCAAAACGCTGAAATTATTCAAGGTATGGTCGGGTCTGCCGCTGATTGCTCCGAAAATAAGCAGGTTGTCGAGACCATTTCCCACTATATACATAAGCGATTTTTCAAGGTCGGTGGTATCCTGTTCGCTGATTTTCAGAAATTCTGTATTCTTCCTTTTATAAAAATTCAGAGTGCTTTTAGTAATTGAATCGAAATCACCTATAATAATATCCGCCTTAATTCCCGCTTTTCTCGCGTTATTGGCGCCGCCGTCTGCGCAGATAATATAATCATCCTTTTTCCTAAACCTTTTGAAAATTCTTGCCGGAGGCATATCGCCGTTCAATATTAATATTGTATTTCTAAACTTCATCTTTATGTGTATCTTGAAAGTTATTAAAATTAACGTTGTAAAACAGTGTAAAATAGTTAATATTTGCATATTTATTAGAGATTTGTCTTACATTAATCCTTACATACTCGTCGCGCTGGCAGCGGCAGCAATACCCGTAATAATTCATCTTTTGAATCTGCAAAAGGTTGAAAAAATCGAGTTCAGCTCGCTGATGCTGCTTAAGGAAATACAGAAATCGCGTTTCAGAAAAATCCGCGTCAGGCAGTTTCTTCTGATGCTCGTCAGGACATTGATAATCGTGTTCCTGGTACTCGCTTTTGCCGACCCCTACATAAAAAATATGAGCGGCAGCGGCGCGGATTTAAGAAAAAATGCAGTCATTTTTATTGACAGTTCTTATAGTATGAATGTCTATCAGGACACCGTCCCGCTGATTCAAACAGCATCGAACGCGTCTGATTATGTAAATTCTCTGTTCTCGACATCGGACAGGGTAACGAACATTTATACAAGGGTGAGCACGGGCGGCGACGGCAATATTAAATTCAAACCGGATATAAATTCAATTCTCGCCGCGGCTGTTGAAAAGAAAGACGGTGAAAAAATCGACGAGATATTTGTAATTTCCGATTTCCAAAGCGTGAATTTTAACAGACCCGTCAGGGACTATTCGGATGAATTTCCTGATACTTATTTTTATCTGCTCAATGTATCCGATAAAGTATACGCTAATGTTTCGGTCAATAACGTTTATAAGGAAACCGGAATACCGGGTCCTGGAAGAAAGATAAAATTAAAAGCAGCAATAAAGAATGAAGGCTCGAATTACTTGCAGGACGCGCGGGTTGCGTTAAAATCCGGTGACGAGGTTAAATCTGAAATTTTCATTAATCTTAATCCGGGAGAAAGAAAAACAGTCGATTTCGAATTCACGGCGGAAAAAGGCGGAAACAATGAAGGGTATATCGTGGTTGAGGGATTGAACCAATATGATAACGCGCTGATTGAAGACGATAAATTCCTTTTTAACGCGTTCATTCCCGAAAAAATTAAAATCGGTATTTTAAAAAGCCCAGAATCGGATTCGAAATACATCACGTCGGTCTTTGATGCCGTGAACGGAACCGGTAAAGAGGGAAGTATAATCTTCGATTATTCATACGCCGGAGGAGTCTCTTCGATTGATTTGTATGATGTCGTTTTTTTGATTGGATACGAACCTGCAGATAATAACGAAGCAGATAAATTAAGGGAGTTTCTGAACTCCGGCAAAGGAATTTTCGTGTTTCCTGACGAAAACTTCGACGGCAGTTTTTTAACAAGACTCGGTTCTGTAAGTTTTACCGGCAAGAAAATTATCGGAAGAACCGAGAAGATTTCCGAAGTTAAAACATACGAGCCTTTTTTCGAGGGTATATTCAAGGGAATGCAGGTTAATGAAAATACCGTGCCTCCCGTCAGGTTTTCTTCACAGTACGGCATTACGGGTAGCGGCAATTCATACCCGTTAATTTCCGCTGCGAACCTTGCGCCTTTAATCTATCTGGACAGGTCGAACTTCGGTATGCTCGTTGTATCATCGGTCTCTGCGGACGTAAAGATGTCGGATTTTCCCGTTAATGAGATTTTTTCGCCCCTGATATTGCGCTCGGCTGTTTACCTTTCATATACAGCTCTTGCATCAGGTCATTTCCAGGAAGTTATGAATCACGACACTCTGGAAAGTAATACGGCAAGGGCAGACAGGAAGGAACTAACGGAAGTCTTAAATCAGTGCGGTGTGAAGAATTATGAGATTGTTGAAAAAGATGATATAGGGAATTTGCGAAATCTTGTTGAGGGAAACAGGAAAGGCAGGAGTTTGTGGATGTATTCGGTAATAATTGTTATTCTTTTGGTAATCACGGAAATGATTCTCGTGAAAAAGGTGTACGGGAATAAAGATGGAATTATTTAATCTTTCTTAAAACGCGCGCGGGAACGCCGGCCGCGATTACATTGTCTGGCACGTTCTTCGTCACCACCGAGCCCGCTCCTATTATTGAATTCTCCCCGATTGTTACGCCGCAAAGTATTGTCGAGGATGAGCCGATGGATGCGCCCTTCTTTACGAAAGTCTGCTCAACGCTCCAGTCCGATTCGCCTTGCATCAAGCCGTCTTCATTGGTCGAGCGGGGATACTTGTCATTTATGAATGTCACATTATGCCCGACAAAAACGTTATCTTCTATGTGTACGCCTTCGCAAATGAATGTGTGCGAAGAAATCTTGCAGTTCTTCCCGATGAAAGCGTTCTTCTGAATCTCGACGAAAGTGCCGATTTTCGTGTTGTCGTCTATAGAGCAGCCGTACAAATTCACGAAATCGTAAATCTTTACTTCCTTGCCGAGTTTGACATTATTAATGTTTTTGTTTGACATCCTGACTGTTATGGCTTATAATGTTATTAGTTTTCCCTTTTGCTTTATTGATGCGTCTGACGCTTCGAGAATTTTGACAACGTTTAGACCGTCATCGCCGTTTGTTAGCGGTTTTCTCTTTTCGATTATTGAGTTGATGAATTCCTCGACGCCGAGAGCCAGAGCCTCCGTATGAACGAGTTTCGGCGAATACATGTCGCCTATCCTGTATTGAACGAGCGCGTTGTAAATGCCTTCCTTCTCTTTCATCTCAATTCCGCTGTCGTATACTTTTATTTTCTCTGAATTTTCCATGTCGTCAAACACGAGCATTTTCTTGTTGCCGCCGGCTATCATTCTTCTTATCTTTACGGGCGACGTCCAGTTAACGTGGAAATGCGCGAAACAGTTATTCTCGAAATAAACCGATATGTGTGCGATATTCTCGTGCCCGTAATAATTCGCTACGCCGTTCGCGGCTATCGCGACCGGTTTCTTGTTCATCAGGTAAAACATTATTGAAAGGTCGTGAGGAGCAAGGTCCCATATAACGTTGACGTCAGATTGAAACAAGCCGAGATTTATCCTTACGGAATCAAAATAAAGCAGGTCGCCGAGTTCGTTGTTGTCAATAATCTCTTTCATCTTTTTAACCGCTCCGGTATAAATGAAAGTATGGTCCACGAATATGTTGAGCTTCCTTTCCGCTGCTATCTGATTTAGAATTACTGCCTGCTCCACGCTCGATGTGAACGGTTTTTCAACCCAGATGTGTTTGTTCCTTTCAAGTGCCTTTTTTGCGGTATCGAAATGCGTATCGACAGGCGTCGCGATTGCAACCATCTCAATTTTATCGGAATTAAGTATCTGTTCAATGCTATCCGCAATGGTTACCAAAGGGAATCTTTTACGTACGAAATCGAGTCTTGATTTGTTTATGTCAAACACGTACACCTTCTCAATTTTCTCTGAAGCGAGAAAGTTTCTTATCAGGTTAGGACCCCAATAACCGATTCCAATAACTGCTGCCTGCATGTGATTTTAGTTTTTTTATGAATATGCTTAAATTGAAAATGAAAAAAAATGTAAATTGGTTTGAATCTAAAAGGAAAAGAAGGATTGAGGAAAAAGAATGCGAATAACCTTTGTTATTTCCCGCCCCTCGCGAATATCATTACGGGCAGGGTCTTGATTATTAGTTGCAGGTCCAGCCAGGGAGAAATGTTGTTTATGTAGTAAAGGTCCATTATTATGGAATCATTGAAATTTACCTGACTGCGTCCTGTTACCTGCCAGAGACCCGTGCAGCCGGGTATAACGGAGAGTCTTCTCTTCTGCCATTCGTCGTAGTTGTCATATTCGTACGGCAGGCAGGGACGCGGTCCCACGAGACTCATGTCGCCTTTTATAACGTTGAATAACTGAGGCGTTTCGTCAAGTGAGAACTTTCTGAGAAACTTCCCGATGGGTGTAATGCGCTTTTGATTAACGATCTTTTCCACGGACGTTTTATTCTTCATGAAATCCAGCATCTCGTCTACTCTTGAAATGTCTTCGCCGTCAATTATGTACATTGATCTGAATTTGTAAAAATCGAATGGTTTGCCGTCCTTGCCGATTCGTACCTGCTTGTGAATCACGGGTCCCTTCGATGTGAATTTGATTATAATCGCTGCGATTATGAAGAAAGGCGAAAGAAGCAATATCCCTGCGGATGCCCCGATGTAATCTAAGATTCTCTTTATAACGTAATATATCGGATAATTAAATTTTGGAGATACGTTAATAATTGGGATGTCTTCGTATTCCTCCGAGAAAATCTTTTGGGGAATTATCCCGAAAAGGTCTGAAGTAACTTTCACCTCAAGACCGAGTCTCTGGCATTTGTCGATTATCTTCAGAAGTTCTTCGTATTCAATCCTGTCGATGCAAATCGCGACCTGCTTGAAATCCATTACCTTTTTAAGTTCTCCGATATCTTCCGTCTTACCGAGCACTTTCAGCTCGTTGAAAACTACGCACCCTTTTTCAACGGTATCGTCTAGAAAACCAATAATCTCCACGCCGAATATATTTTCGAATGATAATTTCTGAGCGAATGACCTGCCCGATTTTCCCGCCCCGATAATCAGTATCTTTATCTTGAAAATTTTATTCGCGAGTACCTTCGAGTATATTATCTGCAGCAATATGATTCTGACGAAAATTAAAAGGACTAGTGCTGTAACAAAATATATGGAAATGTACAACCTTGAATCCGAAATCAACGAGAACTTCGTAAAAAATGTAACCGCTATAAGCCCGACAACCCCGTATAGCATTGCCTTTATTAGAACAGTGAACTGCAGCGCTCTTGTCAGGAATACGTTCATTTTATACAAGTGCAGATAATGAAAAATGATTATGAATACTATTCCCGAAACGGTAAAAGTTATAGAGTCCCCCAAGCCAAGCATCATCCAGGATATGTATTTCCCGGCATAGTATCTGTAATACAAATCGTGAGCGATGAAATAGGACGATATAAGTATCACAAAATCTATTAAAGCATAAAAATATTTATAGCCCGGATATTTCAATTTTTATTGAAAAAATTCTTGATAATGCTTGCCGTGTATTCAATCTGCTCTTCCGTAATATCGGGGAACATCGGAAGCGATAAACCGCATTCGGCAAGATTTTCAGTTACCGGCATATCGCCCTTACTGTAACCGAGCGCCGAGAAACACGGCTGAACGTGCAGCGGCACGGGATAATGAAGACCTGTTGATATGCCGTTATCGCTAAGGAATGCCTGAAGTTTATTGCGCGTATCCGTACTGCCGAGTCTGATAACATAAAGATGATAAACGTGTTTCGCGTAATTCATTTCTACAGGCAGCACGACTTCGGATAAGCTCGAAAGATATTTCGAATATAACTTCGCCGCGTTGCGCCTCTTCTCTGTCCATTTGTCTATGTGGTTTAACTTAACCTCAAGTACGGCGCCCTGAATGGCTTCCATCCTGTAATTATGTCCGAAAGAATAATGTATGTATTTCTCGTGGCTGCCGTGGTCTCTTATCATTTTAAACTTTAGCGCGAGTTCATCGTCATTCGTGCAGACTGCTCCCGCCTCGCCGTACGCGCCGAGATTCTTGCCCGGATAAAAACTGAAAGATGAAGCGGTCGATAATCCTCCAACCCTTTTCCCCTTATATTCTGACAAGTGCGCCTGTGCGCAGTCTTCGACGAGCAAAATATTTCGCCTGTCCGCGATTTCTTTCAGTCTGTCAATATCGGCGGGCTGACCGTACAAATGTACCGCGACAATTGCCTTCGTGCGAGGAGTTATCGCGGCTTCAACTTTATCCGGGTCAATGTTGTAACTTTCGGGATGGCAGTCCGCGAAAACCGGCTTTGCGCCGCAAAGCGTCGCGCCCCAGGCCGTCGCTATAAAGGTGTTCGCGGGAATAATTACTTCGTCTCCCGGAGCAATCCCGAGCGCCCACAAAACCGAATGATTGCCGTCTGTGCCGGATGATAGGCCGTAACAGTGCTTAACACCGTGCATCTTCGCGAATTCCTTTTCGAAATTAACTACGTGCCTGCCTAGCACATAGGCGGTGTTTTCAAGTACGTCGTCTATTGCCGCCCTGACTTCATCTTTAATTGAATTGTACTGAGTCTTAAGATCAACGAATGGAACTTTCATCTAACCTCCGGTTTTGTTTGTCGTGAATATTGGATATAAATTCGATAATGTATTTAATTCCGTCAGAATTTTTAAAATACTCTATATTTTTTTTCTTTTCAATGCATATATTTCTTAAATCCTCGCTGCTTTCGATGAACTTAAGTTTTCCGAGCGACTGAAGATGCTCATCCAGATAGGGCTTTCTGCCTTTGAATATGCTGAATGTCGGCGTGCCGAGAAGAGCCGATTCCCTGTTCATAGTGCCTCCGCCGCTGAGCGTTATGTCGGCTGAAAAAAGCAATTGGAGACCGTCGACGGGTTTCTCCAGCAATGAAATATTCCCTGCGTTTGATAAATCGTGTACGAGACCGGCGTCCTCTTTCGTCCTGCTGATTATTAAAATTTGCGTGCTTTTGTTTGACGAGAAATACCTGATTGCTTCCGTAAATAGTTTTTCGCTTTCGCTGTTATGGTAATTCCCGAGAAGCGCGGGCGGTCTTATTACAACAAGAATTTTTTCCGCGGGAACACCTATGTTTTCCCTGAAATTCCTTTCAGGAACGAAATCCTGAAGATAAATATTCTCCTTGTACCCTGGATATCTTATTACTTTGTTCGTATTGAAACCCGCTTCGGCGAGCCGCCCCTCTGGTATTAAATCGGGAATCAATAATTTTGTCCCGAACAGGTTGAATATGTATTTTTCAGTGTATTCATAGTCAAGCATTACGTAAGACGGTATCCGAAGCCTTCGGGCTGCCATAACCTGCGTCCTCGAACCGTGGCTGAAAGCGGCGCTCACATTTTTTCCCTTAATGAATTTTATAAGCTGATTTGTCCTGCCGATGAGATTTGTGATTTTTCCGGCCTTGCTCTTTCCGCCGTGAACTCCAATCATCGTATGCTCTATATTCCATAACTTGAGAAGGCTTTTCGTCTGCGCGTAATCCCTTGCAGTGACTATGAAATCTATTCCCCGGCTTCTTAGTTCCTTAAGTATTGGCCTGAAAATCGGAACGTGCGGGGAATTGTCGAGGTCAAACCAGATCATGCTTTTCCTGTCTCCTCCTGAATCTTTAAGAATAAAAATGAAAGTGCTGCAAACATCCACGCGTTCGACCACCTCATGAATGAAATTTTTTGCTTTCTGAATCTGCCCGCCCGATAGTAAAAATATCCCTTTTTATCTGACATGTTCTCAATGCCCCAGCGCGCTGTCATCGATGCTTTTCCTGTATCTCCGAATCTGGCGAGTGTAAGAACCGATTGCGAGAGCGACGTAGAATCCATGGGATATAGTCTATTGCTGTAATACTTCGGCATCAGGGTCTCGTTCTTCGCTTTCCGGAAAAATCTGTCAGTGTAAAATTGGTATCCCTTCTGAAGGATGTCTGAATACTCATTGTCTCCGGTATTCCTTATGTATTCATCGAAACAATCTAATATGTATCCGGTGTGAAAATTATCCGCCCAGTCTCTTCCGTCGCTTTTTGAATACGCCCAGGAACCGTCCTTATTCTGATTCTCTGCGACGTACGCCGCTGCCTTTTTCGCCTCGTCCGCGATTTCTTTGCTACCGTTCACGGAGAAAATTTGTGAAAGCAGTCTGACGGCTTTCATCGATGCGTTGTAAACCCGCTGGCTGTCGAACGGTGAATACGAATAGCAGAATGTCCCGCCGTCGAAACTTTTCTTCAAATCCTTTGTCGCAAACTCCCCGGAACTTTCGATGATCGCAAAAATATTCTTATCCTTCGAGAACCTGTAATACTCAAAAAGCGCGTTTGTTATTATTCCTGTCGCGACGATTGTCGGAGTGTACGCGGGATTCGAAGCGTATCGGGCTTCCCAGTCGAAATCGTAACCCCAGCAGTATCCGCTGAATCCTTTGGAAGACAATTTCAGCAATTCTTGCGTGAGAAAATTAATTCTTGATTCGGCGTAATCGGCCGAAATCCTTGTTCCCTGCAGTCTCCCGGACTTTAAAAGATACGAGTATGCCTGAATGCAGAGACCGAGAGTTACTGGATTGTAACCTTTTTTTATCCCCAGCAGCGGTCTGATGTTGAACGGACTCTTCCTTATTAATTGCTGTGATATGAACCTGAAAGTACGATTTGATTTTAGAACAGGTAGTCTGAATAGCGGCGACGTCAAACCGTCGTATGGGTCATAACCCCTGAAGTTGCTATGGGAAATATATTTCTCGAGAGATGAAATTGCTTCGAAAACCGGATTGCCTGTCTGCAAAATTTATTAACCCTTTATATTTTCAGCGATCAGGAAAGTCAGCTCGGTATTCGCAGCGATATCGGCGAATTGCAAAAGAGGTTTTTCCTTGCTGCGTACAAGATTTAGAAAATGTTTAATTTCTTCCTTGTGGCCTTTTTTACCGTCCGCCTTTTTAATTGTTCGCCTGCCGCCCGAGTGATAAGAAACCGAAACGAAATTATCCATCACCGCTGTTCTGCCGCCTGAAAACACTTCGCAGTATTCCTTGCCCGCTGACGAGTCTCCGTTTGCAAGATAAAGTAGCGTTCCCGTCGAGCCGTCGGCGAAGTCTATTATCACCGATATGTTGTCTCTGTTTTTTACCGCGGAATTATCCGAGCGGATTGATGAAGCGGAGAATGATACGGGAAGAGAGCCTGTCAGGTACAGCATCGTGTCTATGAAATGACAGCACTCTCCGATGATTCTTCCGCCCTGAAGCGGGTCCTGAATCCAGTGCGACGAAGGTATGAAACCCGCGTGCACTCTGTAAAGTATCGCTTTGGGCTCTTTAATTCCAGCGAAGAATTTTTTAATTTCCGTAAATGATTTGGAAAACCTTCTGTTGAAACCGACGGCAAGGTTCACATCCGAATTTTTATACGCCGCTGAAATTAAATTTAGTTCGTCCTGATTTATCGCGAGCGGTTTCTCAACGAAAACGCTCTTTCCGCTTTCGATTGCGCGAAGTACGTACTTCCCGTGGCTGTCGTGCCGCGATGCGATGAAAACCGTGTTGATTTCACTGTCCGAAAAAACTTTTTCGGCGTCGGTGTCGCAATCCTCGAATCCGAATTTTTCTTTCACCGAAGACGCATTCACCGGCTTTGACGTTACTACTGTCTTCAGCCTCACTTTCTCCGATTTTAAAACCGGAAGTATATACGACTGCGCGAAGTTTCCCGCGCCGATGAATCCCGCAGTTACTTTGGACACCGCTTTTCGCGGCTTTGAAACGGAATCGTCGTTACCGCGCTCGGTTATCGAAATGCCGCCTACTTTTACTATACCCTTATCCGGAAAATCACCGTAACTGATAAGTACGGCGAGATGTTTTTCTCCCGTCTTGCCCGTAATCAAATCGTACGCTTTCAATCCGTCATCAATTCCGAAATAATGCGTTACCAGGGGCTTGAATGAAAGTCTCTTATCCGCGAGAAGTTCAAGCACCGACTGCATGTTCCTGTTCTCCGTCCAGCGCGCGTATTCATAAGGATAATCGATTCCTGCCTCCTCGTATTCTCGGTCGTACCTTCCGGGACCGTATGAACACGAAATCTTAAGTTCAACTTCCTTTTCGTAAAAAGGCGAACGCGGAATATTCATCCCGACCGCTCCGACAACCACGACAGGGGACTTCCTGCGGGCGAATTCCAGCGCCAGTTCAACAGGCTCGTTCGATTTTGTCGATGCCGTGATAATCACCGCGTCTGTTCCGAAACCGTTTGTAAATGATTCGACTATCCCTGCTGAATCCCTGTTGCTGAGAGCGGTCTCATCGCATCCGAGTCTTTTCGCCGTTTCGAAATTTGTATCGTCTATGTCGAGCCCGATAACCCTGCATCCCGCGGATTTCAGTATCTGAACGGTTATAATGCCGAGAAGTCCGAGACCGATAACCGCGACGCATTCGCCGATTCTTACACCCGCCTGCCTCACACCCTGCATCGCGATTGCCCCTATTGTAGTAAAAGCGGCTTCTTCGAAATCTACGCTGTCAGGAACTCGCGCCGCAAGATTTTTAGGAACGTGCACGTATTCGGAGTGATTCGCCGACGCGCCCGCGCAGGCGACTCTGTCGCCCTTCCTGAATTCTTCAACCCCCGATTCGACAACAGTCCCGGCGCAGGAATATCCGAGTTCCTTGTAGTTGTCAAGCCTGTTCTGAACTTTCTCCCAGGTCGCTTTTAGCCCGTCGCGCTTTGCGTTGTCGATTACCTGCTTCACCAGGTCGGGACGCGAGCGCGCCTTGCCTAACATCGAAGCCTTCGCCGTTTCGACAGACGTCCTCTCAGTGCCTGAAGAAATTACCGAGAAAGCGTTCCTGACGAGAATATATCCCGGCTTGATGACGGGAAGAGGAAGTTCCTGTATCTTCATCTCGCCTGTTTTCTGGTATTGTATTATTTGTTTCATAATTTTTGCCGTTCCCGCGTATGCGCGTTTTTTGCATCCCGATTCTTTTATCGGTACGGGGTCCCGTTTAATTTATTCTATCAGGTAAAAATCTAATTAAAGAAAGTATCCCACCAGGTCATCATAACGAAGAACCTGTAAATAACGTGAGCCAGGTCCTCTTTGCCGCTTCTGTCTCGAAGAACTATGTCTCGTATCTTTTCGGCATTAAGAAACCCCTTTCTCTTCAGATTCTCAAGTGACAGCATTCTGTCTATGTCCTTCGAGAGCGCGCCTTTTATCCATGAGCGGAGAGGCGAACCAAAAGGAGCCTTCGGCCTGTTGACGATTTTTTTCGGAAGATATCGCTCGGCGACTTTTTTCAGAAGGTATTTCTGCCTGTTGCCCTTAATCCTGTATTTCGGCGGAAGCGAAAACATGAATTCCACAATCCTGTGGTCTATGAGCGGCGGTCTTGTTTCGACGCTCGCCATCATGCTTGCTTTGTCCGAATAAATCAGATTATGCGAAATCATGAACGTGTTCGTATCGTTGTAGCACATCTTTGTCAGATATGAAACGTCAATTTCATCGTAAAGTTGTTTCTCCTTCAGATAGTAAAAAGAATTTCTGTAACCTTTTGATTCCACGAAAACTTCATTGTAATCGTTAATGTTCAGACCTATGTCCGACAGAAGAAATCTTTCAAACCTGTCGTATGAAGCGAAAGAAAGAAACCGCTTAATCCATCTCGCGAACTTGTAACCTTTCCTGCTGTCCGCTACCCTGCGTTTCCTGAAAAAACTTTCGATCGCCTTCCTCGCGAAGGCGGGGACGTACTTCGTGTAAACGTCCGCTTTAAGACAGGCAAGATGCTTTCTGTAACCGGAGAAAACCTCGTCGCCGCCCATTCCGTTCAGGAGAACGTAAATATTGTTTTGCCTCGCGAATTTCGAGATAAGATAAGTGTTTATCGCCGCGGGATCCGCTATTGGCTCATCCAGATGATAAACCATCCGCGGCAGCAGTTTCTCCGTCTCGGGTTTTACAATCATTTCCTCGTAATTGAACTCTAACAGGTCGGCGACCTGTTTTGCCCACACGCTGTCGTCCTCGAGTTTCTCGAATTTCTGGTCTTCTTTCGAAAATTTTATCGTGAACGCGTTTATTGTGCCCTTGTAATGCTTCCGCATCAACGCGGCGATGAGTGACGAATCCAATCCTCCGCTCAGGAAAATGCCCACGGGCACGTCGCTCACCATCTGCAGTTTTACCGCGTCGTTCAGAAGGGTGTCAAGTTCGTCAATTAGTTCTTTCTCGCTTTTCGCGTTTTCCTCGGTAACACTCAGTTTCCACCATCTGAAAATTTCCAGTGCGCCCGATGCCTTTGGTTTCGGACTTTGCTTGTCACTCACGTAGGTATCAGTTACGATCTCCGGGCGGGAATCGCTGTGCCGGGAGACAACTTCTCCCGTATTGGTACCGCTTGCCGAATCTCCCTTTCCGGAAAGCGTTTCATCGGTCTGAAAATCCGCTTCGCTGTCCTTGCCGGGCCGCGAAATCCGGTTGAGTTTATACTTCAGGTAATGAGCCGCTTCGAGTTTGTAAATGCCGTCGAAACCCGTGAGCGGTGCAACCTGATAGTGCATCGGCGATTCGAGCGCGTAAAAATCGGGTTTCACTTCGGCGAGACCGCTCTTAAGAATCGACTTCGCTTCGCTCGCAAACACCAGCCCGCCTTCAACCTCCGCGAAATAAACGGGCTTGATGCCAAGCCTGTCGCGGGCGATGAACACTTCGCCTGTCAGAGTATCGAAAATCGCGAACGCGAACATACCGTTGAACTTATCAAGACATTTCTCGCCCCAGGCGGCGTAAGCATTAAGAACGACTTCCGTATCGCTGCCGCTTCTAAAATTGAAGAGGGGAGTTTCCGTTCCGTTCGAACGCTTCAACAATTCAAGTTCCTCCCGAATCTGCTTGTAATTATAAACCTCTCCGTTATAAGTAATCCAATACCGCCCGTCATCAGTCGACATCGGCTGATGACCCGCGCTGCTCAGGTCAATAATCGAAAGACGCCTGTGACCGAACCCGGAATTCCATTCGTCAAACCACTCGACTCCGCGGTCGTCCGGACCGCGGTGCTGAAGCAAATCGGTGCATTCCTCAAGAATGCTTCTCGACCCGACCCCGATAAACCCAATTATTCCGCACATTGAATTTTAATTCAGAAAATTGAAAAAGATTCTACTGATTATCAGTTTCTATAGTAATTCCGTTTGAAACCACATTTTCGTTTTCGGTATATGCTACCGTCTTCACAGCCCAAAATAACAGCCAAACTGGAAGTGTGACGCGTGCCTGCTCCCAGTAATTCTCAAGAAAAGCGAGTTGAAACAAATAGGTAGCTCCGCCTATTAACGCTACGCTTAATGGAACGAATATTGGATTCTTATTTCGTATGATTTTAAGATAGTAAAACGACTTACGAATTATAAAAATATAAATAAATATTATTGCCAGGCCGCCGAAAATGCCAACCTCGGTAATAGCGGACAAATAACTCGTATATGGATTCGACAACTGGAATGTTCCCAGCACTGCTTCTGGTATGATTCTGTTATAAACAAATTTCATGTGAAGGTCGGAAAAATACGGGTAATTTATTCCGAAAAGTTGAGATATAATGGGACCTACGCCCTTTGTCTTCACCAACATTTCATAAGAAAACGCATAGTTTGCCCTGCTTAGAAAATTACCGGGTCCCGTTCCTATTAT
>AMWB02023195.1_pt1 | contig 15436 bp, 13 predicted proteins | sample 200311 | NCBI WGS metagenome assembly AMWB02 (sample SAMN02737377, study PRJNA173069) | bioreactor metagenome | biome: anode biofilm in microbial fuel cells | place: USA: California | collected 2010-12-16 | reverse complement strand
TTTTTAAGATTAAATAAAAAGTTGGAGTAAAGTATTTGTTTATAAATCCAAATTTGTCGTTTGCGATTTTACTTATTAACCAATTTATTCTTAAAAATTTAGAAGTAGTTAAGAGTTTAAGATGAAAATTGCTCCAAATAATACCTTTGTTGCCGTTAAATAACTCTTTTACTGAAAACTTTGTATATAAAGTAAACTCAAATCCATTTTGGAATAGAAACAATATTTCACTGAGTGATAAAAGTTGTGCAATATCTTTTCTGTGATAATCATCTTTACGTAAATATTTCAGAAAATATTTTTTTATTGATTCACGTTTTAACATTGAGATTATTGGTAATCCAAAGTGTGGATCGCTCAGGAAATTAAACACTGACAATTTGTTTGGTGTGCTTAAATAAATTGTCCCATTCTTTTTTAATACTCTTTTAACTTCGGAATAAAAATCTTTAATATCTGCTAAGTGTTCAATCACATCCTGAACAATTATCAAATCAAAAGAATGATTTATAAATGGCAATTGTAATGCGCTGCCATTTACTCGTTTAATACTATGTGGAATATTCCTGTTTGTCATTTCGAACGATTCCTCGAGAGAGAAATCTTCTCCGATAATAGATTCAGATTTCTCCCTTTGGTCGAAATGACAAATATCATAATTCTTAAGTCCAATTGGCTTTTTAAAATTACTCGAAATGACGTTTTGATTTTGTCTCTGCAAACGGATCAGACTCAAATCAAAACTAACAACAAAGTTGTTTTCCGAAAAAACATTTGCAGTAGCACCTTCACCTGATCCCAAATCTAAGACGGTTAGATTTTTTGCATTAATCTTATTACTGACAATTGATTGGACAAACTTTCCCCGTTCAATCGAAATATCCCGTGAGCGTTTCCATCTAACATAGTTCGGATGCGATTCATTTAGCCATACCGGATTTTCTTTATTTACTTCCACTCAGGTTTTCCGGAAAGGGAATTGAAAAAATTAATTACAATAAAAATTTCAAAAAGTATTTGAAGATAAATTATTTCATAAAACTTAAACGAATGTCCAAGTTCCTGTTGAAATTTTGTCGTTATAAAAAAATCATAAATAAGCTTAACAGCAAATGGCAGCAAAAATAATGGAGTGATTAGTGTTAATAATACTGTGAATAAAGAAATTAGATTTATCAAATGCCAAAAGCCAAGAAACATTTTTTGTTTTGGCAAATAGTGATGTGAAGTTTGTAAATGTCTTTTCTTCTGTTTAAGATATTCATCAAAAGTTTTTGGAGCTTCCGAGTAAACAAATGCTTCCGGATCTATTAGTGTCCCGATCAGCATTTTATTTTTAACGGCTTCTCTTATCAACAAATCATCATCACCGGAAATAGTTTCAGTTGTGTTTGAATAGCCTCCTGCTCTTTCAAAAGAACTTTTTCTAAAAGCAAAACTTCTTGCAGAGGCAGAATAAGGAACATTTAATCCAACGGCAGAAATTGTTAAAAAAGTATTTCTAAAATTTTCAAATGCAGATAATTTTTCAATTAATTTTTTACCTGATTCAATTGGCGCTACTCCAAAAACAAAATCATAGCCTGCATCAAGTTTAGATGCAATTGATTTTAACCAATTAACTTCAGGTTTACAATCTGCATCTGTAATTACAATGAAATTATATTTGGCATTCTCTATTCCAATTGTTAAGGCTCCTTTTTTACCTTCCAGTTTTTTTTGATCTGCTCTAAATAGTTGGTAATTATCTTTTCCCGAAATCAATGATTGAATTGTTGAATAAGTTTTATCAGTTGAACTATCATCAACAAAAATTACTTCATAATTTTCTTTAGGATAATTTAAGTTTCCAAGTGAATCAAGAAGGGTAGTAATATTTTTTTCTTCATTCTTTGCAGCAACGATTATGGATAATTTTAGATTTGATTTATATAAAGGCTGCTTCTTTAATTCAAGTTTAAAGCCATTATAAACATAAACTGCTAAAAAAAGAAAACTAAATAATAAAATGTATGCGATGTATAAAATTTCCATATTTCAATTAAAACTCTTAAATGCTTATCAAAATTAAATTATAACAGATTAAAAACAGTATTAAATCCTCTGCTTGAATTTACAAAAATAAAATATTCTGTTTTATTGAAGTTGTCCTTTAATTGCTTTAAGTTTTAAGAAAGATTTCTAAGAGGTAAAGTTATGAAATCAATTATTATACTCTTGTTGTTTATACTTCAGTCCGCTGTCCTGCCTCAAAATAATTTTATTCAGCAAATCACCAATGGTGATTTTGATGCAAGGAATCCATTTATTTATAAAGATGGATATGGATTTTATTATGATATGTTTTTTGAATTACACAAAAATGGCATATCTAATATTTATTCAATTAAATATAATTCCGATACGGGATTGTTTGGAGATACAATTGCTCTGACTTCCGGTAATTCGCTTAACATAAATCCTTCATACTCTCCAAACTCCGGTTTACTTTTTCAGACAAATAGAAATGGCAATTGGGATATAATGCTTCTGCCCGATAGCAACGGCGTTTGGAAGTCCCCAAGATTTCTTACCAACTCAAATAGTGATGAGAAATCACCTAAGTTTTTTGAAGCAATGTCATCATGGGAAGATTCAGCACGAATACTTTTTGAACGTGATGGCAAAATCGTTTATTTGTCCATTGAGCCAAACAGAGCAAATGAAGAAATTGTTTTTCAAAATGATCCCAATATTACTTATTATAATTTTTCCGGATTGCAAACGGAGAACTGGGGTACAACTGCCGGATTTTATGTGTATGCAATTGAGGATAGCAGCAACCATAAAAAGATTGTAAGTAGGTTTAAACCATTTAATAATAATTCGTGGCAAGAAAAAATTATTGTTAAAGATAGTTGTGATTGCAGTGATCTTTCGTTACAAATTATGGATGGATTATTTTATTCCGATACTCTGTTTGACCAGAAAAGATATTTTTTAATTCAGAATCCATTTATTTCTAATGCCTCAAGTGAGTTAGTCCAGATAGATCCCAATGGAAATCTTTCACACTTTGATCTTTTTACATTCCTGATTGTTACGAAGCGAAGTGAAAATCTTTCACCGGGATATGAATTATATTATCCTCACACATACGTACTAGAGCAAAATGGTGTATCCAAAGTAAGGGTTGATGTTTCAGATTTAGGCTTTTGGGGTAAAGACAGTCTTATTCAGGTTACAATTCCAGATCCAAATTTAGCAATTGGCCCAGTTGGTTTAAAAAATGGGTTATTAACTATTTATACTGTTTGGGAAGATAGTGTTAATGGGTATATTCAGTTATTTGGAACTCCAAAACATATAAACTTTGGTTCGGTTAATGATGAATCCTATGTAAATGATTTTTTTCTTTATCAAAACTATCCTAATCCATTTAATCCAGCTACAAATATTGAATACAAAATTCTTAAAGGATCTGAGATTAGATTTAATGTCATCAATATTTTGGGTGAAAAAGTTTTTGAACAAAATTTTGGATTCCAATCAGCAGGCAATTATAAGATAGATTTTGATGGCAGCAGTTTATCAAGCGGAATTTATCTTTATTCGATTTATACGAGTGAAAATAGACTAAGCAGAAAAATGCTTCTATTGAAGTAATTTTTCGTAGCTCAGGTCTCCAGACCTGAGAATGTGATTTTTTATTAATGTAAAAATTATCAGGACTGGTGTCCTGTGCTGCAATAATTTCAATCTTATCATTTATAAGTAATGCAAATAATATTAAGGATGTTGAGTGAATTCTGATAAAATATCNNTTAAAGATGTTTATACAGTTCAAAAATTTCAGAATTATTTTCAGCCTTATGTTTGGATACTCATTACATTAACCGTAGTTGCTGCATTGTTGACTTATGTTGTTAGAAGAACGGGCGGATTTTTAGGAGATATGTTTGACCCCTTTACAAGGATTTTGATAATAATAATAACATCTACTGCTTTTATTTTTATACCATACATATTATTTGTGCTGATAAAAGAAAATCGAAAAGGCTGGATTGCTTTCTTAATCATAATCGTATTATTTCCTGTTTTATTTATCTCAATGATTTTTCATTTATCGATTTTCTACAATATGGCAGCGCTATTTCCAATTTTTCTTTATACGTTATTCTGTTATCTATTAAAGTCCCAAATCAGTGAATGGCTAAGTGAGTATTATGGGCATCAAAATCGTATGGAGCAAAAGAGACTAAAAGAAGAGCGTATTAAAAACGGATTGTTCGATTGATTGGTAAACAATGGTAGAAAATTCAAAACTGATTAAAAATATATTTGCTGTTCAAAGATTTAGAAATATTTTATTCTATGAACTAAGATTTCTAGATGGCGCCACACTTATGGGTGTATCCTATTTTTTGGGATTTGTTAATTTTAACCTGTCAATGCTTGGTCTAAACATAAATTCAATAAGTTTAGCAATCATTTTAATAACAACTGCTGCCATACTCTTCTCACCTTATATTTTATATGTTTTATTTCTTGAAAAGAAAATTGGCTGGATAATAACTTTCTTTTCTATGACAATTTTCCCTTTACTGTTTATCTATATTTTTTTTCGGACAGCATTGTTTTATGATGCTTTAATATTAATTCCACTTTTGCTTTTCTATTTCTATTGCTACTTAATAAAATTTGAAGTTGATAAATGGCTTGCAGATTATAGCTGGCATCAGGAAAGAATGCAACAGAAAAGAGAAACTGAAGATAGAATTAAAAATGAGATGATTCTTTAACAAAAAACGAAAGTCGAAAAACGAAAGACAAAAGAAGTAAGACGAAAAAATTATTTTAATTTTAAGATTCCATTATTCCCAAACTCCATACTCCAAAATTCCATAATTCCTTTTGTGCTAATAATCTTCTTCCAACAGCCAGCCTTCTGCCAAATCGGGAGTAATATCTGAAATGAATCTCGATGGTTTTGATAATGTCATTCCCGCTTCACGATCATAAAGATTCATTGGAAAAGTAATAAACAAATTATTTTTTGCACGAGTTGAAGCAACATACATCAATCGCCTTTCTTCTTCCAAAGTTTCTAAACTTTCCACAGACCTTGCGGAAGGGAAGTAACCTTCAACTGCGTGAATTATAAAGACCGAATGCCATTCCAATCCTTTTGCGGAATGAATTGTAGAAAGTGTTACATATTCTTCTTCTTTATCAGTCGCTTCAACATCAACAACACTTTCTATAATCGGCTCAATTGCCATATCGGAAAGTAAAGTATCAACAGAAGTATAATTTTCAACAATGTTCTGGAAAATTTCCAAATCTTTTTTCCGTTTATTCCAATCATCGTAATTTGCTTTAAATAAATCCCAGTAATAATCGTAAACTTTTTGCAGCATTTCTGATGGTGCAAATTTCTTTTTCTGAAGTTCGTACAAAAGATAAAACAGTGGACTTAGTTTGTGATGCTTAAATTCAGGCTGATTACCAGGTTCAGTTTTTATTGTAATCCTTGAAATTGCAAGCTCATCTAGAATTCTTTGAGCAGTTTTCGGTCCAACACCTTCGTGTAAAAGTAAAACCCTGTACCAGCTAATAACATCTTTTGGATTAATCGCGATACGCAGAAATGCCATTATATCTTTAACGTGTGCAGTTTCAACAAACTTCATTCCTCCAAATTTTTGAAACGGAATATTTGCTTTAGCAAGTTCAAGTTCAAGATCAAACGAAAAGAAAGATGAGCGAAATAAAACAGCAATATCTTTTAACGGAACACCTTCTTCTCTAAGATCAAGAATTTTTTCAACAATAAATTTTGATTGCAAATTTTCTGTTGAGGCAGCAACAATGTTCGGAAGCTGTCCGCTGCCGCGCCTTGTATAAAGATCTTTTTTGTATTTCTCAATAGCCGCTTCATTTATTCTGTTTGCAAAATCCAGGATTGATTGAACACTTCTGTAATTTTCTTCAAGCTTAATGATTTTTACATCTTCAAAAAGTTTTGGAAATTCCATTATGTTATGAAAATCTGCACCGCGGAAAGAATAAATTGCCTGTGAATCATCACCAACCGCCATTACGTTTTTACTAAACTGTGATAATCCTTTTACAATTTCTGCCTGCAGATGATTTGTATCCTGGTATTCATCAACCATAACAAATTTTATATCGGATAATAATGCTTTTGCTGCGGCTCCGCCTTTGAAAAGAAACTCGCGCAAATAAACCAGCAAATCATCATAATCCAGAAGATTATTTCTTCGCTTATAATCAATAAAGATTTTTTGTATTTCTAAAATCTTATCAAGCAATGGAATAAAATGCGGATAATCACTTTCAATTATCTCTTCAACTTTCTTGCCTGTATTTACACTTAAGCTAAAAACTTTATTAAGTGTTTGCTTGTTTGGAAATCTTTTTTCTTTTGTGATAAATCCATCCTGCGAGCGAATTAGATTTATTACATCAGCAGTGTCTCCCTGATCCAGAATTGTGAAAGATGAATCAAGCCCGATTGACTTTGCATATTTTCTAAGTGTAAGATTTGCAAATGAATGAAAAGTTCCGCCTCGAATTTTAGAACATCTGTCATCAAGCAGCATTGATGCGCGTTTCATCATTTCGTTTGCAGCTTTACGGGTAAATGTTAAAAGCAGAATTGAATTAGGATCGTAGCCAAGCTCAATCAATCTTGCAACACGATAAACAAGAGTTCTTGTTTTGCCTGTTCCGGCGCCGGCAATAATTAAGTAACAACCTTTAACAGCAGATGCAGCTTCAAACTGCGATGTATTTAGCTCTTCCCTGTAATTAATTTTAAAACGGGCTTCGTCTGTTTGCTGAACCAAGCCCGTTTGTCCAATTCTTTTTAAAGTATATTTTTTCTGGTTCATCTGCGCAGTGCTTTTGGCTTTCCTAAAATTTCTGAAAATAAAATATACTCTCTAACAGTTCTGGGATTTTTTAATTTACGATTGAAATCAGTAATGGCGTCCCTTTGTTTCCGTGGTCCTGATAATACCTGTTCAAACTCGGCAACTTCTAATTCATTCTTTGGATTTATTATTTTTGCTTGCCTTATTGAATAATCTTTTCTGTCAGCAATTTTTTCATCATAAGTTTTTCTTGCACCAATTGGATTTTTATCTTCTACACTTCGCTGCATTCGTTTATCAACAACCAGATCAAGATCAACATCTTTTATTTCATGAGATTTATATTCATCATACTGATCTGCCGGCTTTTGTTTCTGCTGTTGTGGAATTTTTATTTCACCTTTAAACATATTCTCAAGTTCACGCAGAATATCATAATCATCATTTTTACCAGAAACAGCCATACCTTCTTTTTTCATACTTTGTTCAATTGAATCAGCAGTGCCGACAGAGCCATATTTATTATTCTGCGTCGGCAAATTTTTCTGCTGCTCTTTTTTCTTTTTAAACAAAGGACTTAAAAAGCTAAAAATAATAATTGCAAAAACTAAAATTTCAAAAATATTATCCATCAGTCTTCTTCTTTTCTTCAGGTTGTGCAATTGAGGTTCTCATTTCAGTATCAGCTTGTATATTACGAAGGTTATAATAATCCATTACACCAAGCTTACCATTTCTAAAAGCATCTGCAATGGCTCTTGGAACTTCTGCTTCAGCTTCAACAACTTTTGAGCGCTGCATTACAACGCTTGCAATATTTTCCTGTTCAGTTGCGACCGCGGCAGCACGTCTTTCCTCAGCTTTTGCACGAGCAACTTTAAGATCAGCTTCTGCCTGATCAGCCTGAAGAATTGCACCAATATTTTGTCCAATATCAACATCAGCAATATCAATTGAAAGAATTTCAAAAGCTGTTCCGCTGTCTAATCCTTTAGATAAAACTGATTTAGAAATTTTATCGGGATTTTCGAGAACTTCTTTATGAGATGCACTTGACCCGATTGTTGAAACTATTCCTTCACCAACCCTTGCTAAAATTGTAGCTTCGCCGGCACCACCAACTAATCTTTCGATGTTAGCGCGAACAGTTACTCTTGCCATTGCTTTTAACTGGATACCATCTTTTGCAACAGCAGAAACCATTGGTGTTTCAATTACTTTTGGCACAACAGACATCTTAACAGCTTCAAGCACATCCCTGCCAGCAAGATCAATTGCGGTTGCACGTTCAAATGTTAAACCGAGATTTGCTTTATCTGCTGAGATTAATGCGTTAATAACTTTGGTAATATTTCCTCCGGCAAGATAATGTGCCTCTAATTTTCCCTGATCAATTGTTAATCCGGCTTTTGTTGCCGTAATCATATTTCTAACAACTAAAACAGGCGGAACTTTTCTTAATCTCATTCCAATAAGGTCTCTAACTATTTTTACCTTTACTCCAGAAAAGTAAGCTGTAATAAATAATCCGAGCGGAACGAAATAAAGAAAAAGTATTAAGAATAAAACAACCGCAATTATTATTACGATTGATAATCCTGTCAATGCTTCCATTTTTACTCCGGTTTATTTCTGAATTTTAATTTTACTTACGGAAAATACTTAAATTAAAATTGATTTTCCTTCAAAACACAAAATTAACGTGAATATTTGTCTAATTGTTTAAGCCTTTATGTTAGATAATCAGATATAATGACGCAAAAAGATGATATCCACCTTTTTGTGAAAAATTTTACCTGCAAATTTTAATTGAAATAGCATTAAGTTTAATGGCATTGGTTTTGAAGTTTATAGCATTTGATGGTTCTAATAAGCAGATTTATTGCTTCCTTTTTGTTTAGTCTGCCTTGATTGAAAAACCTTGTTAGTTTATATTTAAAATGTGAAACGAATTTGAGCAAAAAATTGTTTCAACAGTAACCCAAATATTAAGGAAATTATTTATGGATGGAAATTTTTCAGATAGATTGCAGGATGTAATTAGGCTTAGCCGTGAAGAGGCGATTCGACTTGGTCATGATTATATTGGAACGGAACATCTGCTGCTTGGAATTATACGCGAAGGGCAGGGTGTTGCTGTAAGAATACTGCGTAATATGGATTGTGATTTAATGAAATTGAAAAAAGCAATTGAAGATACAGTTAGAACTTCCGGTGGAACTTTAACAATTGGAAATATCCCTTTAACAAAACAAGCTGAAAAAGTTTTAAAGATTACACAAATTGAATCTAAAATTTATAAAGCCGATGTTATAGGTACAGAACATCTTTTGCTTTCTCTGTTAAGAGATGAAGATAATATCGCTACACAAATCTTGCATCAATTTAATATATCTTATGATTCAGCTCGATCAGAACTTAATGAAATGCTAAGTGCTAAAAATCCAAAAGAGGCTAATCAAAAATTACCACCTCAAATGGATAAAAAAGCTGATAAAACTAAAACTCCGGTTCTCGATAATTTTGGACGCGATCTTACTAAACTTGCCAATGAAGATAAACTTGATCCGGTTGTTGGAAGAGAAAAAGAAATTGAACGTGTTGCCCAGATTTTAAGCAGGAGGAAAAAAAATAATCCTGTTTTAATTGGTGACCCTGGTGTAGGTAAAACTGCTATTGCAGAAGGTCTAGCTTTAAGAATAATTCAAAAGAAAGTTCCAAGAACTTTGCAGGATAAAAGAGTTGTTACTTTAGATCTTGCAGGGCTTGTTGCCGGAACAAAATATCGCGGGCAGTTTGAAGAGCGAATGAAAGCTTTGATGAATGAACTTGAAAAAGCTGAAGATGTAATTTTATTTATTGATGAGCTTCATACAATAGTTGGAGCCGGCGGTGCTTCAGGTTCGCTTGATGCTTCAAATATGTTTAAGCCTGCCTTGGCTCGCGGAGATATTCAGTGCATCGGCGCAACAACTTTGGATGAATACCGGAAATTTATCGAAACAGATGGCGCACTTGATCGCCGTTTCCAAAAAGTAATGGTTGATCCACCAACTTATGATGAAACACTTCAAATTTTAGATAACATCAAATTTAAGTATGAAGAACATCATCACGTAAGATATTCTAAAGAAGCAATTGAAACCGCTGTTAAACTAAGCAACCGTTACATAACAGATCGCCATCTTCCTGATAAAGCAATTGATGTGATTGATGAAGCCGGGTCAAGAGTTCACATGGGTAATTTTGAAGTGCCGCAAGAAATCCTGATTCTTGAAGAAGAAATTGAAGGTGTTAGAAAAGATAAAGCCCGCGTTGTTAAAATGCAGGATTATGAAGAAGCCGCCCGATTACGTGATAAGGAGAGAAATCTTCTTTCTGATCTTGATACTGCTAAAAGGGAATGGGATCAAAAAACTAGAGACATCATTCATGATGTTACCCCGGATGATATTGCTACTGTTGTTTCTATGATGACAGGTGTTCCTGTAAACAGGATTGCGCAAACTGAATCGGAAAAACTTTTAAAGATGGAAGACGCTTTAAAGAAATCAATTGTTGGGCAGGATGAGGCTGTTGCTAAGCTTACTAAGGCAATAAGAAGAACAAGAGCCGGGTTAAAAAATCCAAATAGACCTATTGGAAGTTTTATTTTTCTTGGACCAACCGGTGTAGGAAAAACAGAGTTGTGTAAAGTTCTTGCAAAATATTTATTTGACAATGAAGCTGCACTTGTAAGAATTGATATGAGCGAATATATGGAAAAATTTTCCGTATCAAGATTAGTTGGAGCACCTCCCGGATATGTTGGATATGAAGAGGGTGGACAGTTAACAGAAAAAGTTAGACGCAAACCTTATTCAGTGGTTTTGTTTGATGAAATCGAAAAAGCTCATCCGGATATTTTTAGTCTTTTACTCCAGGTTCTTGATGATGGTGTTCTTACAGACAGTCTTGGCAGAAAAGTTGATTTTAGGAATACAATTATCATTATGACCTCAAACGTTGGCACTAGAGATGTTAGAACTATTAGCTCCTTTGGATTTGGTGCTGATGAAGAAAAAGATCGTCACTCAACCATGAAAAGCACGCTTGAAGATGCAATGAAGCGGCTCTTTAATCCTGAGTTCTTAAACAGGATTGATGAAACAATTGTGTTTAGAAGTCTTAGCAAAGATGATATCTATAAAATTATTGAGATTGAGATAAAAGATCTTTTATACAATATCAAAGAAAATAAATTGAGCCTTATAATGGATGAATCTTCCAAAGCATTTTTAGCTGAAAAAGGATTTGATGAGAAATTTGGCGCACGACCTTTACGCAGAGCAATTCAAAAATATGTTGAAGACCCACTCGCAGAAGAAATACTGCGCGGTTCATTTAAAGAAGGAACAACAATAATTGCAAAATACGTTGAAGGGGCTGAAGATTTAGTATTCTTTGATGAATCGTTAGAGCATCTTGATCCGAATGTACAGCCTGAAAAATCTGATACCGGCGGAAATTAACAAATCACAATTTTCAATCATTCATAAGCCCATCTTCTTTTAAGATGGGCTTTTTTTCGTATTTTTACAATAATAAATAGAAAAAGTAATATTATTATGAGCAAATTAAATCAAGATCAAATCAATTCTAATTTATCAAAACTTACCGGTTGGAGTTTTGAAAATAATTCAATTCAAAAGCAATTCCAGTTTAAGGATTTTATAGAAGCATTATCTTTTGTAAATGAAGTCGGGATGGAAGCTGAAAAAATGGATCATCATCCCGATATTTTAATGTTTGCATGGAATAAAGTAAAAATCACTATCTCGACACACAGCGATGGTGGCGTAACAGAAAAAGATTTTCAATTAGCACAAAAAATAGAGGATAGGTTAAAATGAATACCCGGTTAGATGATCTTTTTGAAAAATATGATGAAAATCCTTTGGATGTTGAAATTATTTTTAGCATCGTAAAAGAGTATATGAAAAATAATGAGGATGAAGAAGCAGAAGTTTATCTTAAAGATTTATTGAAAAAAAATTCCAAGTATGTTCAGGCATATATTACTTATGGCAACTTAAAAGAAAATAATAATGAAATTGAAGATGCACGTTATTTTTATCAGCAAGGATTAAAAGTTGCCCGAGAACTAAAGGATGCTAAAGCAATTATCGTATTGGAGGATTATCTTGACGAACTTGAGTGAACTAAGTGAATTAAGTGTTCTAAATATTTTTAAAGATACCGGTGCATTACTTGAAGGACATTTTCTTTTAACATCAGGCAGGCACAGCAATCAATATTTTCAGTGTGCAAAAGTTTTACAATATCCTGATTATACCGCTGAAATTTGCTCCGTTATTGCAAAACATTTTCATAATTATTATATAGATACGGTTATTGCTCCGGCTATGGGTGGAATGATTGTGGGATATGAAGTTGCAAGACAACTTAACAAGCGATCTATTTTTACTGAAAGAGAAAACAAAGAAATGACTTTGCGCCGTGGCTTTTCATTAGATAAAGGTGAAAAAATTTTAGTGTGCGAAGATGTTATCACGACAGGCGGTTCTGTAAAAGAAGTAATTGAAATTGCAAAGAAGTTTGGTGCTGAAGTAATTGGAGTTGCAAGTATTGTTGATAGAAGCAATGGTAAAGTTGATTTTGGTTACCCGCTTTTTAGTACCTTAAAACTTGATGTTGTATCCTACGAACCTGCTGATTGTCCTATTTGTAAAGAAGGGAAAATTGAATTAGTAAAACCAGGTTCCAGAAAAATTTTATAGTTTTTCAATTAACAGTTATAACTAACACAAGATGTTACACTGAGTGGTGGCACTGCCACTATCGAAGTGTGACCAACAATTAATTATCAATCTCCCGCAGTCCGCCGCGGCGGACAGACTGGCAAGGTTTAGTAAAAAAAATATGAAAATTATACTTACGCTAATCGTTCTGATTTCATCCAACGCTTTTCCGCAAATAAACTTTGATGATTACTTCCATGATAAAACTTTAAGATTGGATTACTATCATACAGGCAACTCAGTTGATGACAGTTATTCTTATGATGAATTGATAGAAGAACCATTTTGGGGCGGTTCAAAAACAAATCTGATTGATCAGTTTAATTATGGTAAATATAAATTTGTTTTAAAAGATGTTGAATCCGGAAAAGAAATTTATACCCGCACTTACTCAACTTTATTTAGTGAATGGCAAACTACAGAAGAATCAAAAAGTACCTCTAAAACTTTTAATGAAACAATTACATTCCCATTTCCTAAAAACCCTGTTGTTGCAGAATTTTATTCACGTGATAAAAAAAATGTTTTACATAAAAAGTTTGAACTAAAAATTGATCCTGCAAATTATTTTATCAAAAAAGAGCGCCCTTTAGAATTTGAAAATTTTAAAGTACATTACAGAGGTGATCCGTCAGTTAAAGTTGATATTGTTGTAATTCCGGATGGTTACACAAAAGATGAAATGCAAAAGTTTAAAGATGATTGTAAAAAATTATCAAATGCATTTTTTAAGACATCTCCTTACGATCAAAATGAAAATAATATAAATATCTGGGCAATAGAAGCGCCATCAAAAGAATCAGGTACCGATATTCCTGCCGATAATATCTGGAAAAATACAATTGCTAATTCATCCTTTTATACTTTTGATCTTGAAAGATATTTGATGATAAGGGACAACAAAACTTTACGAAACCTTGCATCAAACGCTCCGTACGATCAGATATTTGTTTTAGTAAATACAAAAAAATACGGCGGCGGTGCTATTTATAATCATTACTCTGTTTGCAGCAGTGATAATGATAATAGTGATTATGTTATAACTCATGAATTTGGTCATGGATTTGCCGGGCTTGCTGATGAGTATTACACTTCAGATGTTGCTTATGACGAATTTTATTCTCTTGATGTTGAACCACTTGAGCCAAACATAACTACGCTTGTTGATTTTGATTCAAAGTGGAAAGATATGGTTGAAGAAGATATTCCAATACCAACACCGGAAACAGGTGTTTATAAAGATAAAGTTGGGGTTTATGAAGGCGGCGGATATGTTGCTAAAGGAGTTTACAGACCTATGCAGGATTGTTCAATGAAATCAATTTCTGTAAATAATTTTTGTCCTGTCTGTAAAAGATCAATACAAAGAATGATAGATTTTTATTCAAAATAAGAAAGGTAAAGTTTGGATCAACGTAAACTGCATAAGACTGTTGAAACAATTGCATCGCAAAAGTTTGCTTCTGAAAAGGAAATGCTTGTAACAGTTATCAATGAAATTGTGAATGATAAATCAATTGATATTATTGGAGGCAGGCTCTGGAAACTTGATCCGGAAATTGCCGGTTATAGAATTCTTTATCAGACAGGTAAGAACGATAAAATAAGGCTCAATTTTATAATTGAAATAGAAAATTATCCATCCTTTGATAAAATAGCTGAAGCACGCACAATTTTAGGGCATGAATCAAACGAAGAGTTGAGAAGTAAAGGAATTTTTAAGTATTCTGCTTCAGGTGTTGGTTATAAAATCAAAATAAAAAATAAACCTTACTATGAATATGTGCTTGCCCTTAACAGCAGCCATATTGATGAAGAACTGCGTCTTAAATTAAATATTATTGCAACTGCTTTAACTTCACAAATTAAACAAAGACGATTATCATTTAGTGCAAATCATTTAAAAGCTAATATTGATAAAGCACGTGAGCTTCAAAAAAGTATTTTACCGGAACACGAATATAGATTCCATCATTTTGATATTTATGGCGTAACTGTTCCTGCAGATATTGTTGGTGGTGATTTTTTTGATTACTTAGAAATTGGTGAGGATAAAGAAAGAATCGGGATTGCTTTAGGAGATGCCGCAAGTAAAGGTGTAGCCGCAGCGGCAGAAGCGATGTATATTTCCGGTGCGTTACGTATGGCAAGTAATTTTGAGATAAAGATTTCCCCCTTGATGAAAAGGATGAATAAATTAGTTAATAAAATATTTGAAGATGATAAATTTGCATCACTGTTTTATGGTGAGCTTTCAACAGATCGCAAAGGTTTATTTTTATATGCGAATGCAGGGCATAATCCACCTATATTTTACAATTCACAAAAAAATAAAATTGAAATGCTGCAACCTACAGGTCCTGTACTTGGTCCTGCTCCTGAAGCAAGTTATTTTCTTGAAAGTATTAATTTTCATTTAAATGATATATTAGTAATTTATTCTGATGGAGTTGTGGAAGCATCTAATGATAAAGAAGTTTTTTATGAGGAAAATAGACTTGTAAATCTTATTAAAAAAGTTAAGGATAAAAATCCTAAAGAAATTGTTTATGCAATACTTGATGATGTAATTAAGTTTGCAAAAAATGGTGTTTACCAAGATGATAAAACACTTGTTGTAATAAAACGAACTTCGTAATTTGTTTTTAAGTCGCCTTACGCAAAACAAGAGATGACATCTTTATTGAAGAAAACAAAAATTTATGGCTTGCCATCACCATGTGAATTTTACTTTGAAAACGTAATTTTTATCCGAGT
>AMWB02069410.1_pt2 | contig 15447 bp, 19 predicted proteins | sample 200311 | NCBI WGS metagenome assembly AMWB02 (sample SAMN02737377, study PRJNA173069) | bioreactor metagenome | biome: anode biofilm in microbial fuel cells | place: USA: California | collected 2010-12-16 | reverse complement strand
TCAACAACCCCAGTTTCGCCGCAATCGCCGGGCAAATAGGGACAGTTATTGTATTTGTATCCGTCGTGACTGTTCCGCCAAATGCCAAGGCTCTTCCTGTCAAGTTTGCAGAATTTCCTATCGTAATACCAGCAGGATCAAGGATATTTCCCACAAATTCAGTGTTTGCCCCAATTGTAGTGGCGCCATTGGGTGCCCAATAAACATCGGATTCACAGACGCCGCCTGCCAAGATAAAGCTGGCATTGGCTTCTGTAGTAAGCGCCCCACCTGGCCTGAAGATATAAACACCGGCGCCATTGAGTGTCACTGTTTGGCCAACGGTTATATTCATTGCGCCATCGTTATAATAACAACCAGGAGTGAAGACTCCCGGACCACTCCCAATATCTACAGTGTCCAGATTAAGTGCACCGGCACCGAGAAATGTACAGGCTTGGTCATTCAGAACCGCCAAAGCGGCGTTTTGATCCAACCCTGCTTGGTTATATGTGCCATCGGCCACATGTGTCGTGCCACTCACCGTGGGCACTACAGCAGGTGCGGTAGTATATCCAAGATCCCCATTGATAGTGGTTCCCGCCACCGTGTTGGTGTAGGTATTGGAAAGAATCCCAAATGTGCCAGCCGTTTTAAGGTCTGGTGCGTCTGCTGCCATTGCCGGGGAGAGCCCGTAAAGAAGAATGGCGAAACCCACGCCTGCCATGAGACTCAAGTGCATCATCCGCTTAAGAATATTTTTTATCCCTGTCATTTCAATTACCTCCCTTACTTTGTTATACTGTGAAATGGTGCAAACTGCATTTTGTAGACATTTTTATCGCATCATCCGATCCGCGAATTTTTATAAATTTGCCTTGGCCTTGATCATCGTTTCGGCCATCTGGATCTATTTTATGATGGTCCCCAAGTTTCACAGTTTGGGACCCAGGTTGGAAGCTCTTGCTTCAAGTCAGTTGAATACGTTAAAAATACGGCGTGCTGGTCTGAAAACAGGAAGATGAACTTTCCAAGCCGGAGCTTGGGAACAAGCAAATATGGGAAATGGCCAAAACGATGACCAACGCATTGAATTTATTAAATTGGTTTTTCAAGTACCATACAGAATATCTGAACAGTGTCAAGTATTTTTTTCCGACAATTCTCTCCGAAGGCCCGTATTTAAGGGAGGCAGAAAATGAGTCAGACAAAATACAAGATAAATTGGATAGTTGGGCTCAATAAACAGAATCAAACAAATTCAGTGCCTGATGGATCAGAAAGACCAAAAGCTTTACCGATGCTGAATCTTAGCCGGAATCGGCTTATTGAAATCTTGTTTCTTGAAACGGGTGTACATATAAAACCCGATGAGAAACGGTTCACAGCGAATCAGCATGTTATCGGTAAATCCCCAGAGAAACTGATACAGAAAAAATTTGAGCCGACTGACGGCTTCAATGCCCTTGCTCATGAATATTTCCGTCAGGTGTTCCGCCCCCAGGGAAAACACGTACATGAAATGAACAGCCGCAAGCAGCAAGACAGCCTCTGCGCAGGCTCGCCGTCTTCGGGTGATAAACAGGCAAAGAGATGCCATGATCGAAAGCGTCAACGGCACATTAAACGTATAGGAAGAGGTTCTGAAAGCCAGATCGACGACCAGGTCTTCTTTTCGCATCGACCGGCAAAAGCTGGCATAGACGATTCCCTTTTCCTGCCACATTTTTTCCACCCGGACATTTTTCACCTCAGCAACAAGCCATGAAGCTGCGGCCGTCATGACATAGCCGTAGGTATCCTTGATCTGTATCCAGAGCAGGAGCGAGATCAGATAGGCTGACAGAAAAATAAGCACCGTTTTAAAGATGCGTGATTTGTTATGGAGCAACTTTTTCCGTGGATTTCACATAATTCAGGTAGATGAAGAAAACGCCGAGAGAAATGGCGATCATCATCCCCTGCGCAACGTAGGTATGGATATATTCAAAAAGATTTTTGGCATGAATTCCGGAATAAGCCAGGCCCACAATCCTTAGAATATTCACGATTTGTATCACGACAAAACCCGCTGCAATGCCGGTGAGTTTTTTCTTCCAGGAAGCGGGAAAGGCGATGACGGCTACCGAATAGATCATGACCGCCTCCAGCCCGTTGCATCCGAATTTTACATCCAGAGAAATGGAAAACAGCTCGATGATCGACCCATTACAAGTGGATGCGATGCCCAGAACGGAAAGAATACTTGCGGTTATCGCCACGATCGCATGCGTGTAAAGTCCGTTGATATCGATCAGTTTCAGAATGGGATCGAATCCGATCAAGATGAAAAACGCACCCATCAGAACGAGATAGGTGAGGGCAAAACGTCTGAGACCGACGCCCCCTTCTCTTTCCTGCTTCCCTTTTGCTTTAGCAAAACTGCTTCTCTTGGATGCCATTGTTGAATTTTATACTTCATGGCCTAGTATTTCAAATTAAATTATCCGGCTGCAGGCATAAGATCCGGGTCATTTTCTGTCGCTTCCCCTGTTTCCCCGATGACCGTTATAAATCCACATATTGTGCATGGAAGCGATCGCAGCGTTGCATTTATGGCGCCGGCCACCCCATGATCGGTACCGTACTGATGCTGTTCTTCGGACTGCCCGCAATCACCCGATCACTGTAGGCCACATATACCAGCACATTGCGCTCGCGGTCAAAGAAGCGCACAACCTGAAGCTTCTTGAACACAAGGCTGCGTTTCTCATCAAAGACCCGCTCGCCGTCCTTGAGATCGCCGACGATTTTGATCGGCCCGACCTGACGGCAGGCGCTGCTGGCGTCACTCGTATCCTCGGCCACGCCCAGTTCGCCCTTCACCCCTCCTGTTTGCGCGCGGGAGATGTGACAGGCGACGCCCTGGACTTTGGGGTCGTCGAAGCCATCAATCACGATCTTGTCGTTGGGGCCGAGCCAGCGAAACTGTGTGCTGACCGACCCGGTTGTGCCCCGTTCCGGGCGACTGAAGAGCCACCATCCGGAGAGAACCATGACCAAAAGAGCTCCTGCACCAAGCATCAGTCCGATTTTTTTCATGATAATTTGCCTTCCCAGAATGTCTACTCCAATTCCGATTCTATTTCGTCAAATATGTCCTCGAAATTGTACAGCAGTTTGTCGGCTTGGGCAAGTTTCCAGTCGGCGATATTGTCCTGAATCATCTTATACTGACTCCGGAGCTTCTCGCTATGCCGGAGAAGCACTTCTTTAAGCGGCGTTCCATCATGGCGGTAAAGAAGCTGGTCCAACTGCCCCACCAATTCGTAGAGGGATGGATTCCGGGTTGCCAGACCCGAATCCAGATATCCCAGATCGCGTGCCAGTTTGGGATAAGTTCCTTGCAGGTCTTTTTGATAATAAGGACGAACAGTAACCGTCAGTTGCATATATTTGCTCATGGCTGAACTCCTGATGCGTATGGTCCCATGACTTCACCGGGCCTGGTTGTATAAATTCCGGACAGAGATGATCCCCTCCGGCAAACATCTATTGGACTTTTTTGAAATCGATATACCCCTTCTCCACATCCGTATGGAGAAGCTGCACCCTGAGCCGGCTGCCCACATCGATGCCCTCATGCCCGTAAAGCAAGCGCCCTTCAACAGGCGGATGAAAGATGCGCACCCAGGTTCCTTTGTCGGCGGCACCCGTGCACATGGCATCAAACTGTTCTCCGATCCTCGAAGCAAGCAGCATGGCCGCAGCCGATTTGGAAACGAGCCGCTCCACCTTGTTGGCGTCATTTTCCTTCTCCGTGCAGTGCCGGGCCAATTCCACCAGCTCGTCCCGGGTGTAGGGCATGGCAGATCCGTCCAGGGCCGCCTTCAGGATGCGCTGGGTAACCAGATCCGGAAACCGCCGGTTGGGAGCCGTTGAATGCGTGTAATCCTTGACGGCAAGGCCAAAGTGGCCGGATGCCGTCTCTTCCGGGAACTCAACGACATATTCGCCCGGACCGAGCAATTTGATCACCGATAGTGAAAGATCGGGAAACCGGAGTGGATCGGCTGCTTTCCGCGCAGCCAGGAAATTTGCCAGAGCCATCGAATCCGGCTCTTTCGGAAGCTTTGAACTGAACTGGGCCGCAATCTCCACGATCCTGTCCCAGCGTTTCGGTGAACGGACCATGCGCCTCAGGGAGGGAATTTTCTTTCCATGCAGAAAACGCGCAGTCGCACCGTTGGCCGCAATCATAAAGTCCTCGATCAGCTCTTTGGCCCGGTTCTTCTCTTCCAGTTGCAGATCCAGAATTTTATCTCCGGACAGGACCGGACGCGCCTCCAGCGTCTGAAGATCCAGGGCACCATGCTCATGCCGCAAGTCTTTCAATTGCTGTGCCGCCCGGTCCTGGATACGAAGATTCTCGGCAAGCCCCGGAACCGCCGCAACAGCCTCCGGCAGGGTCCCTTTGCCTTCCAGCCAGGCTGCCACGCTATTGTAGGCCAGCTTGGCATGGTTCCGGACCAAGGCCGGATAGATATCCGAACTCCGCACCTGCCCGGCACCGCTGATCACCGACTCGATGACAACAACCGGACGGTCTTGCTGATAGTTCAGCGAGGTAAGATCCGTGGAGAGTTTCTCCGGCAGCATGGGAAAGATCTTGCCGGCCGTATACACCGAAGTTGTGTTAAGCCGGGCGTGTTCGTCAATGGCCGAATGCTTCTTTACAAGAGCGTCTACGTCTGCGACCGCCACATAAATCCTTACCGTCTTATCCGGAAGGGTCTCCGCCACCGTCAACTGGTCCAAGTCCAGGGAATCGTCGTTGTCGATCGATGCCCAGAGCAGATGCCGAAGGTCCTTTAAGGAAGATTTTGCACCCCATTCGGCTTGAGAAATTTTTTCCAACTCGTTCAGGGCAGCCTCTGAAAAATCAACCAGAAAACCACGTTCCGTCATCACCCGGCGCGCGATCCGCTCCAGGGTATCTTTTCCTCTATTGTTTTGATCAGTTGTCATAGGCTAACGGAAATCTCCGCCTTTCTGTTTGTTGATTGCTATTTCTACCTGGGCGTTCATGGCTCTGATAACCAATAACTTATTTTTTTATGTACGTCCCCATCATTATCTGCATGGCCTTGACGATATCGTCGATCGCCTCGTGGACGCCCTTGGCGCCGGAACCGATTTCCGATGCTTCTTTCTTATCGATTCTGTCCTGAACTTCGGATTTGATCTTTTTCAGGTTTTGCGCGTGGATTTCAAACTGGAGGCGATGCGCTTCCTCCATGTCTTTGACGGTGTCGGAATTAAACTGCTGGACGAGTTCATCGGCCTCTGCCAGTAGTTGATCGATATTTTTGGATTCCGGGTTCTTTTTCATAATGTTTCCTTTCTGATGTGATATGCGTCAACGGACAGTCTTTCCGTTTCTGCCGTGACTGAGTACCGGGTGGTGGCAGGATGCGATCATGTGCGCCAGATTGGCCACCTGAACACACTGATTAATGACGGCATTCTGGATTTTGGGGTGCGTGCTCGCCATGGCCTGGAAAAATCTTGAACGCAGTTCAGACATCTGTTCGTCCAGATCATCCAATATCGCCAGGGCAAATTCGGTTTCCCAAGGGGACATGGATCTTTCATAGAGTTGCAGCTCATCTTCCATTTTACCCGAAAACCATGACAGACTTTCCCGGACAGGAATGGACCGGCTTTTATGGGCGTTCGGGGATGGAATCGATACCAGCGTTTTTTTTCTATCAGTATTCATCTGTTGGACGGTGCATTTGACTTCTCTTTTCATGGCTTTCATTTTACCTCCTTGTTTCACATACCGGAGCATTCGCTTACCAGAGAGCATCTCCCTGAAGCGTTTCAGCATAAATCCGGCAGGAATCAGCCTCAATATTTTTCCATTGTTAATGGACGGTTTCGATTTCTTCAGAATCCGAAACCGTAAATATATGCAATTTCAAAGGGTCGCATAAGAGACTCTTTGTCCCCATCAAGATGCTGAATCTGTCCGACCGCATAAATTGGTCCAGGTGCCGGCGGGTTTCCCATTGTGAAATCAGGATGAATACATTCCTGTCTTCGATGTCATGAAAAATCCCATAACTCAGGCAGCCATGCTCCCTTCCCGGCGGTTCAGTCATGGAAATAAGCGTTTGCAAAATCTCTTTTTGCTTTTCCTGAAGCACATTCATGTTTGTCATGGCTATGATCATCGTTTCAAGAGATCCTTTTCTCTGAGCAATCCGACGGGTTATTTATAAATTTTTCACATCCGGCGACAACTCAACTGCCATTTCCGGCGAATCAAGCAGTTGTTCCACGGCGGGCTTTCCGACAAGTTCCCGAAAAAGAATACGGGACATTCTGTCCCAGAAATCTGCGGGAAGGACAGCCCGAATCGAAGGATCGGTATCGTCCGGATCAGTGAACATGAAAAGCAGTTCTGTCAGGCCGAACGGAGGATAGGCAGGGCCGGCAACCCACCCGTCGCCATCCCTGTCAATATAGGGATCCGTTGCCTGGATCTGAACCAGATCAATGAGCGGCGCATTCAGTTGAAAGATCCGGTTCATTTCCTTAAGCAGGTAGTTGGCGATCAGGGCCTGACCGGTATAACCCGGATGAACACCGTCCAGGCTGAAAGTATTGCCCCGCGACCATTTCCGGCTCAGCACCCTGTCTCCGATGGTAACCGGTTCGATACCGCTCAGGGTGTTGTTCAGGTATGTGCCCATATCCACCGGATACACGTTTCCGAAAGCCTGTGACGCTGCTTTTAACGCAAGATTGAAATTGTCGACACGGGACATGATGTAATGCTGTTCAGCTTCGGACATGACCAGACCGTCCTGCTGAATGCCGTCCTTTTCAAGAATCGCATTGACATCCCCCACGGAATATCCGCTCTGGAGAAGTGCATACATGCATGCAAACGTGAAAAAGGAAACACGATCGCCGCTGAATGGATCTGCAATGGGATTCCCTGCCTGCGTGACACGCTGAAATGTAGCAGGAACCCTGTAGTCCGGATTCACCTGTTGCAGATAGAATTCCAGATCTTCGGAATCAAACAGATATCCGATAACGCTGTAGTAAGGAAGCGTCAGCAGAATAATGGCGGTCCGGTCCTGCGGCAGAGAGTTCTCCTGGTGCAGGCGTTCAAGGACATGATTTATCTGGGCGGAAAAATCCGTGACCTCGGTAAGGTTCCGTTGAATTGCGGCAAGCGTGTAGGGTTCAAAATTCAGCACCCCCTGGGCAAGACCCTTCTCCAGAAGCGTCCGAAGCACCGGAGTGATTTCTGCGGATATGGCGCTCAGGGGAAAGGGCAGATAGGACGGGTTGCTTCCGCCGACCCCAAGGGAGGCCAGGCTGGAGTCATTGTTTCCGATCCAGATAAGGACCAGCGCAGAGGACTCATCCGGTGCCGCTGCTTGCTGATTCAGGAGCGTCAGAGCCGCATCGATCTGTGAAACCGGTTTTCCGGCCACGCGATTCAACGGGAACAGCACCTTGTCATATTTGTTCTGGAATTCAAACGGCAGGATACTGTCACAGAGATAGGCATCGGTCGGATAGGATGCCCCGGCACCCACCCGCTTGTAGTATTCAATCCCTTCAAGTGAAAAAATATCAGAACCGTCAACCCCCAAATTGGTCGGTATCATAAACGGTCTCAGGCGATATTCCCTGTAACCGAACAGGGGCTGGGAAAACCGGAGAGGGGCGACGGCGGAAAGAGATTCAACCGTCTTCTGAAGATACGCATTCAGCGTGTTCTGGGCGTTGTTGGTTGCATCCATAGTGCCCTGGGTCAGGCTGTCTCCCAGAGCTATGACCTGAACATCGACTGCAAATGAAAGCACGGGCAGCGCCGAAAGAAAAGCCATCGACACTCCCAGGACGGTGTTGCGGATAAATGAACCTGAAACGTGACGCCGATTTTTTTTGTAGTCGTTGGGTCCCATAGAACACCTCTCAAAGATTGTTACCGTATCAGACAGAAAGTTCTTGTTTGCGCCTTTTGATCTGATCAGCTTTTTTTTCTTCCGATTGCCAGCAATGCGATGCCGCCCACGAGTGAAATCGCTCCTACGATCGGCGGAAGCGGAAACGTTTTGGTTTTTTCCGCATCAATTTTCAGCGGGCCGATATCCACGACAGTTTCTTTGGTCGTATAGGTGATCCCCTGATACCCGAAGGCCACGATCCCGATGGCGATCAGTATGATGCCGATAATTGTGGTTGGTCTCATTTTGTCCTTCCTTTATTTTGTCGGTTCGGCTTATGATATTCTGCCGGCTATGTGATTCTTCGGCCCTGAATGATATTGATCAGCACGACGATAACGGCGATCACCAGCAGAATATGGATGAACCCTCCCATCGTATAACTGCTCACCAATCCCAGCAGCCACAGTATTACCAATATTACAGCAATCGTCCACAGCATTGGATTCTCCTTTCAACTTGCTTCAGGTCCACTGCCGACCGGCGCAATTTTCGAGCCGACCGGCAGTGGCCTGAAAAATCAACCCCTACCTGCCGATAACTTTTTCGACCTGGCCGAGTTTTTCTTGCACTTTCCCGTCTAAATTTTCGATTTTACCCTCGGCCGCCAAGTCTCGATTCCCGACGAGTTTTCCGACGGTCTCCTTGATCTTGCCTTTAACCTGGTGAATTTTGCCCGATGCGTCATCTTTGGTGCTTGGTTTCATGATATTTGTCCTTTTTGATTTCGGTTCACTCGATGATCATGGTGTTGACCACGCTCTTTACGCCATAAACATCACCAACCAGCTTGGATGCCAGATCCTTTTCAGCCGCGTTCCTGGCTTTGCCCCCCAGCTCGACCACGCCGTTTTTTGTCTCGACAGTGGTGTTGATGGCGCTGGTCGATCGATGATACAACAACGTTGTTTTGACCAGGGCGGTGATGGATGCGTCATCAATTGATTCGGTCACGGCATCCACCTTTGCACCCACCGTTTTCTTGCCAGGCTTCTTTGTGACGGTTGCCACCGTCATTTCATTTTTGACGGCTTTGACACCTTCCACATCCTTGGCGTATTCGGTCGCCAGATTCCTTTGGGCAACGCTGCCGGCTTTGCCGCGCAAGGTGATGATCCCATCTTTTGCCAGTACCTCGGTTTCGGTGGCGCTCACGCTCCGATGGAACAAAAGTGCGGATTTCACTTTGGTAACGAGCCATGCATCGGTGTTCACAGCAGGCACATCCCCTTTTACCGCCAGTTTGTTGTCCACGCTTTTAACGCCCGGCAGACCCGAAACCGTTTCCCATGCCAGGGGCTTGTGGGATTCTTCGGAAACAGTCCCGGTCAAGGTGACAGTGCCATCCTTTGACTGGATATTAATGTCGTCGCCCTTGAGATAGGTCTTGAACACATAGGACTGTTTTGCGGAGGATTCGATGCGGTCATCCGTCTCGGATGCGAAGAGACTGCCGCTGATCAAAAACAAAAAAGCCATCGATACTATCAGTGCTGAACAATACAATACTTTTTTCATGATATTTTCCTTTATTTGTTAAAATTTATTTGCTGTTTTCGGAATTTTTGATTTTATAAATGCACTCTTTGTGCCAGGTTTCCAACATGCAGCGATACGACTTCCATCATTTTGATTTTTATGAATAAATAGCATAGATCCCTTTTACAGGGTTGCCTATTGGGAGCCATGATAAATGGTCATATATAACCGGTGGTCATATATGACTTTTTTGGGGTCTCTCACTGACAGCCGCTGCGTTTTTCGTATCACAGCACATTGTCATCGTCTGTAGAAATTTTCACTCCTCGAGGCGAAGCCACCCCCTGGAAGCCAGAAACATCTATCTGCGCATCCCTGTCATCCGCACTTATAAGGGGCCAGCCATGAATGCACACCACGGGCTGTCCCGTGCCCGGTCTTTGTAATTCTTTTCTCCCTCGATCCGGATAAGCACTCATAGCCCCTCAAAGAAGCGGACAGCATTCAACAGTTCCGGGAAGTTATAAATGATATAGTCTGGCTGAACGTCCTTTTTTTCCTGCTGCCCCTGATTCGATTGGACTAAAACCGTTTTTATTCCAAGTTTCTGCGCCCCATAAACGTCGCGGTATATGTCGTTGCACACGAACAAAACATCTGTCGGCTTCATTTGCATGATGGTCAATGCGTTTTCGAACAGGCGCGGGTCGGGTTTGCGGAAACCGAAGTTTCCGGAAATGACGATCGGATCGAAAAGACCCAATAGTCCAACAGCGTTTAACTCGGGGACAGCGTAGGCGGACTGGCCGTCAGAGATGATTGCCAGCTGATATTTCAAGAGCAGTTGTCTGATGGTTTCTTCCACACCGCTGTAAAGTTGCAGCCGATATCGCGACGCCGCACGGTGTGTTTCCGCAAGGAAAAGCGGGAGCTGTTCAAGCTTTTCAGGCGGCAGGCGGCGTGTGAAGACCGTCGCGTGCCGGGTGATGATCTCGCGAAAAATGACAACTGCGTCGAACTCCGGATAACGTTCACCGCTGGCCGCGCGCTGTTCCTTCATGATCTGAAAATACGAATCCTTAATCTCGTTCGGGCCGAGTGCTATTCCCTGATAGGAAAACAGGTTGCTGAGAATCCGATAGATATCATCGTTCCATTCGTTTGTGAGAATATCCGTCAGCGTTCCATTGATGTCGAAAACGAGTCCTCGTATGACCATTAAAATCTCCTCAGGCATTCTTTTGCTTCATCAATCAGGCGGCGCCGGTAATCTGACTCGATCCAGCCGTTTCGCGCAATGCGCAGCAGGGTGATTCCCATGTAAAATGGCGTCCTGCCGGAGATCGACCGGAAGGCGATTTCGCGGTCCGGGAAGTGGCAGGCGTAGTCCCAGAGAAAGTGACCGATGAAAGGGTCCGCAGCGTTCTTATCCCCCGTCGCCTGCATGAAGAAATGTTTCAGTTCGCCGGCAATGCGGCCGGTGTCGAAAACGCGGTCCGCGCGCTTGGTCCGTTCCAGATCCAACGCAACCACGCTCAGGCCGCCCCCGAACATGAAATTCTCCGGCGTTGCATCTCCGTGCACTGTCACCTGCCGGTCCTCCCACATCCTCGGCTGATGATGCCAATGATCACGCAGCCAGTAAAGCTCTTGCGCTTCGTCCCAGCCCAGCACGTTGTTTTCGAGAAGTCTTTTTATCAGGCGGTCCATATAAGCGCAGTCCTGATTGAAGTCGACTCCTGCACCGATGGCAGTCCGGTTATGGAATGCCGACAGAAAATATGCGAGTGCCGTCAGTTTGTAATATAAGCGACCTTTGTCGCCGCTTTTGATCACGGAAAGGATCACTTCGCTGAACAGTTCACCCTCGCAGTATTCGGTGACCAGAAGCGCGTTCAGCGAAGAGTTGCATCCCAGCGGGCGAACAACGTGATGGGGATAACCCTCCAGTCCGCAATCACGCATCCTGCGAAGGCTGTCGAATTCGCGCGCCAAATGCACGACAGCCTTCGCCGTGTCCCGTTTCCGGGACGAAAGAAAAAACTTACCGACGACCTTCGCACCGGTGTATCTGTCTTCGTACAGATACACATCGTTGGAACCATTGAGCCGAAAAACCCGGTAGTTTGCGTTATTTGATGAACCGTTGATCCGTGGCTGAATATCATATTGAAGATAACCGTGAAGCGGATCGCTTTCCGGTAGTTGCCCAAGATACATTCTGTTCATTGATCTTTTGAATCCTCATAAACAGACAGATCTGTGGCAGTGTTTTTCTTTTATGGGTTTAGCAACACTGCCTACTTTTACGAAGCCGACAATTTAAATTGAATCATTATCCAGCTTATTCAGCGCCTTGATCAAAGACAGTCCATGTGTTTTTGCAGACCGTGTTTGAGATCTTTCCAGGCGTTCTCAATATCCTTTTGAATCTCCTCATGATTAGCCTTTTCCTTATAACGGTATGTTGGCCGAAGTCCTGCTATTTGCTTTTGGGAGTCAGCCTTCGGATCTGAGCCAGCGCTTCTGATCCTGGCATCTAATTCGTCAAACTCAGTATTCCACTTATGGAACAGGGGGTTAAGCTTATTTCCATTTATATTTCTATCACCCATTGGGGTCTAACCCTTTCATTAAATGGTTCGTTCAAACCGTGAAATTAAAGATTGCATTCCATCTCAGTACAAGCGCATTCTTTGTGCCGGGGTTCCAACACCCAGCGGCATGTTACCCATCATTTCGAAGAACTGCTCGAAAATAGCGCTGAAGCCCGTCCCATCGAAATTATCTGTTTAGCTTATGGCCCGACCCGACTTTTCTATGATGTATACCCTGTCATTTCTCGTTTCCTCCTTTACCCCAAACTCAATTCTTTCTTGAAATCTTCCGGTTCAGGAAAGACAAAGACGTCTTCTCCGGAAAAACTGAATTCGATCATGTCCCCTTCATGGTATTTCTGCTTCAAGTTCTTGCCCTTGATGCGTTTATAGGCATTGACGATATTGCTCTCCATATTGATCCGGTATTCATACAAATGCCCCAGAAAATTAATCAACTCTATCCGGCCGGAGAATCTTATCTGTTCCGGGTGGGGATCCAGATGAATCTTTTCCGGTCGGATGCCGATGACAATCTTGTCCTGTGATACTTCATCGGGGAGTTGAAGCATTCTGCCGTCGATTTCTACCGAGTGCGACGATTTCTTCCGCGCTTTGAAAAAATTGCATTTTCCGATAAAGTTGGCGGTGAACATGGAATTGGGCTGGTCATAAAGCGCTTCCGGGGTGCCGGCCTGCACGATTTCGCCTTTTCTCATTAATATGATATTATCAGAGATGGTCATGGCTTCTTCTTGATTGTGCGTAACGTGAATAGCGGTCAAATGATTCGTTTTGGCGATTTTCTTCAGCTCATAGCGCAGGAAGGCACCGATTTTGGCGTCCAAGGCAGACAACGGTTCATCAAGCAAAAGCAAACTGGAATGGCCGGCCAAAGCGCGAGCCAGGCCCAGGCGCTGATTCATGCCTCCGGACAGTTCGTTCGGCAAGGCTTTGTCCCGTTTCTCCAGGCCCACCAATTTCAAATTACGCTCCACGGTTTTGGCGATTTCCTCCTGGCTCCATCCCCGCACGACCGGCCCATAGGCCGCGTTATGCCAGACGTCCATGTGGGGAAAAATGGAAAAATTCTGAAACACAAAACCAATGTCCCGTTCCTGGGTCATTTTTCCGCTCACATCCATGTTATCGAACAATATCTGACCGCTGGTGGGTTCGAGCAATCCGGCAATGATCCGAAGCAATGTGGTTTTGCCGCACCCGGAAGGACCCAGCAATGTGGAATATTTCCGATCCGGAATATCCAGATTGAGGCGGTCCAGAGCCAGAAAGTCTTCTCCCCTGGCAGAGACAAATCTCTTGATCAAATTCACAATTTTTACGTTTGGCATATGCGTTTTTTATTTTGTCCTGTAAGTCAGATGTTTCAATACATACAAGAAGACCAAAGCGATGATGAACAACAGCGTGGAAATGAAGGCTGCTTGTCCGAATTGTCCCTGTTCAACAAGATTAACGATTAAAATCGGTACGGTCTGGATCTTGTCGCTCACTGCCAATGTGGCGCCTGTCTCGGATAAACTGCGCATAAAGGCCATGATCAAGCCGGCGAGAATGGCCGGTTTGATCATGGGTAGGAGTATGGTCCGAAGCATCTGCCCGGATCGGGCACCCAAAGAATACGCCGCCTCTTCCAGACCGGGCGGAATATCCCGAAAGGTTGCAACCAGCGGTTTTATCAAAAAGGGGAAAGAAAAACTCAGGTGGGTTAATATCAGGACCAATAAGTCAACAGACAAGAATTTATGCCAGAAATAAGCCAGGGACATTCCCAATGCGCTGGTCGGCACCAGGAGAACGATCTCGTTTAACGTGTCCAAAACCTTGCCCAGTCGTCCCTGATCGCGTGCGATCATATATGCCAAAGGCAAGGCAAAGATCAAGTTGACCAGCGTGACCGTAAAGGCAATGAAAAAAGAAATTGCCATGCTCTTGAGCACTCCGGCGCCAAACGCCATCTCCCAGTGACTTAGATTGTAAAAAACAATGAATATGGTGGGCAAAAACAATATGAACAAGAAAAAAAGAGCCACGAGAATATTGCGCGGTATTGTCAGATTAATCAGGGATTTTTCGAAACGCGGATAGACTTTCTCCAGGCTGATGGTCTTTTTTCCGAGCAGGGCTTTGGCCGCAAACAATATCAATATTGCGCTCACGATCAGAACAATACTGGTTCCCATAGCCTGAGGCAACTGTCCGGAGTTCTTAAGTTCCACTACCAGTACCGGAGCAGTGCTTGCCAGGCCGGCTACCATCATGGTAGCGCCGGTTTCAGACAGACTCCGTGTAAAAGCAAGTATGGAGCCGTTGATTACGCCATCTCTAAACAGCGGTAAGGAGATGCTGCGAAACAAGGTAAAGTGATAAGCGCCCAGAGTCTCTGCCGCCTCGGCATAAGAAGGTGAAATCTGGGCGATGGCCGCTCCGATGGACCTTACGATATAAGGCAGGGTAAAAACCACATGCAGGAGTATGATCATCAGTACCCCTTTGTTGATCAACCCGGCATTCAGGCCGAATATCCGGGCCAGGCCCCCGCGGTCGCCCCAATACAGATATACCGAAAAACCCAGAGCCGCGGTCGGCATCACCAAAGACAGGTCTATCAGGCTGTCAATGAAAGTGGCGATCCTGGACTTGCTGCGCGACAACATCCACGCCAGAGGCAAACCAAAAGCCAGATCTATCGTCACCACTGCGGTGCCGATCCAGAATGACATCAGCACCGCACGGATGATCTGTCCATTCAAAACAACTCCGCCCTGCGTAAAACTCCCCAAAATGAATACCGCCGGCAGGAAAATGATGAACAAAAAAAAGAAGACAGAAGCTCCCAAACTGATTCTACGCCAATTGTTGTGGGCATTTTTCATAATTAATCAGTAGTCCAGATCAAGATGTTCCAAACACACTTCAATGAACTAGCCCCCTATCGTTCTTGTCGCCAAGGGAATCAGCATGCTCCCAGACTTTCTCCTACTTTTGTCATACCAGTCCTCCATTTTGTTTAAATGTTTAATAGCCCAGGAAGTAGGCTACCGACAGCCTCAGTGGTTTTCGCTTCGTATGCATTATCAACGTCTGCAGGTTTCCATGCATGCCTTACTTGCCTACAATTTTCTCTACCTTGCCGAGATTCTCTTGAACTTTTCCGCCCAGTTTTTCAACTTTGCCTTCTGCTTCCAGGTCGTCATTCCCGACTACTTTTCCGACGGTCTCCTTGATCTTACCTTTCACTTGGTGCATCTTGCCTTCTGCATTGTCTTTTATGCTTGATTTCATAATCTTTCTCCTGTTTGACTTAAAAGTTGATTAGATTCTGCCCAATAAGAGCAGGATCAAAAGGATAACCA